>Ga0213866_10001299_pt1 | contig 18707 bp, 8 predicted proteins | sample PICome_11_FD_160079 | JGI IMG/M metagenome (GOLD analysis project Ga0213866, IMG submission 160079) | Coastal seawater microbial communities near Pivers Island, North Carolina, United States - PICO284 | ecosystem: Environmental > Aquatic > Marine > Coastal | place: USA: North Carolina...
GACATAGCACCACTACGAATAGAAGCAGGATTCATTCCTACACAGAGGAGAAACTTTTCAAAAAGTTTGAAATATTGTTTACAGTTAAGGTCTGCTGCTGGTGCAGTGATAAGATAATGTTCTTCAGGGATAAAATCATCATCAGTCCAGGAGGATGACCCATAGGTTGGTGTGAATGTTGCATCAAACTTGAATTCAACAGTTGCTTCGTAAGTCATTGTGGGTTACAAATAATGATTGGGTATGCGTTACCATAAGTGTCTATACCTTGCTCACAAAAGTATTGTGGTGGAGGTTCTGGTATCTTAGAAAGAGTTACCAGTGCAATGATAACTTGGAAGAATGGAAGGACAAAAACTATTTTGTCTCTCACTGTAGTGCTCGCTCAAGTTCGTTGATACGCATAAACTCAGCATATGCTTTATCAGACCGCTCAGATAGAATACTCAGCAAGTCCTCACGGATAACATCAGTATCCACATAGTCATCAAAATACTTATCCAACGCTTCCTTCAGGTAGCGTCTTCGGTGCCACTCTGGCGAATAGGGTCGGTAATCCATAACGATATCATTTGTATCCGTATTATAGCACTATGGGTTCTGTGGGTCAATACCCAACTCATTAAGATAACTTATCCACCAGTCTGGGTTGCGTCTCATCCTCCACTGAGGGACTTCTAGTCCACGTTCAGTGTAGTATTCTTCAAGTGTTTCATCTATAATCTGTTTTACTTCCATACTCCTCATCCTCTTCGTCAACGTCTGCATATACATTTGCCATGTAGACGTGTGGTTTTCTGGATTCATCTCTGACATGTTTTTGCTCGTCGTTAATGGCAGACATCCACACTGCGAGTTTCATAATTATGTAGATCGCTGCAAGTGGCGTAAAGCAAGCAATGAGAATAAGAGGTCTCATTCTTCTATCTCCCAACACTTTTCAAAACGGTTCCTTAATTCATTTAGTTTATTTCTTTCTTGAGTTTCTGTAATGTAACCATTTATATCTTTCTCATCATTAGTCAGTTCCATACGATACTTAAGTTTGATATCAACTAGTCTCACCATATCCATATAATAGTCAAGACCTTTTGAAGCAAACTCGTCGTATGTCATTCAAACAATCCCTGCTCTTTCATGTACTGTAGGGTTTCTTTCATACTACCGACATGTTTATATCCAATATTAATCTGTGGATATTCAGCATCTTTACCAAATTCAGATTCAAATCCTCTTTGAGTAAAATGCTCATTGAGTTTATACTCTAAAAACTCACCACCAAGAGATCTTAAGAGAAATGCCATTCTCTCACACTCTTGACTTCCATTAGAATAAATTACTGCTGTTTCAGTCACGTTGCCTCCAATCTTCAGGACGTTCTTCATTAAACCAATCTACAATCTCATCAGCACTACCAAAACCAGTACGATGATTTGATGGATCAGGATCTCCTAATCCCATCTTATTCATAAAGTCATCCATGCTACCCTCCACCATATCTGGATTCGCAGCACGTCCTCTTGCTCTTCTAAGCATCTCTCTGGCAGAAGTATTTGCTTTACCAAGTTTCTCTGCCCAGATCATATCCTCAAGTTTGACTTCTTCTCCATTTGCAATACACTTACAAATGAACTCAAGTCTTAGTCTGTAGTTGGTAGAAAGCATTCTCTAACCCTCTTTGTTCTTATTTATTTCTTTCATTATATCCTTTGCCATACGATGTGATCTGTATCGTATCTGCCATGAAGTAATGAAGTTATAAGGATGTAATTTAATTAAGTAGTATAATCCTCTTATATTTGTCTGAACTAGTTTAGATAACAAATAAAAGTAAGTATTAAAGTTTGGATCTGCAACCATCAAGAATGCAAGAATACAAAAGATACTAATTAAAGAGTAGTAATAGAGTTCCATAGAATCTTTATAGTACTTGATCTTAACCCTGACAGAGTGATTCTAGTCAAAAATATAAGATCTGTCAAGTGGTTGACAAATCTTATAATGAGTTATATAATGATGATCAAATAAGTTTATGCTTGAGATTCTGTCCAAGTAATTCTTGCTGAAACTGCAAGAGGAGTTGTTGCATTAATTTCTGCAGTGTCAACTGGAACTAGTGCAATTGTTAATACGTCTGGACCATTTGGGAATGTTCCATCACCACCAAGAATAGCATTACCAAGGTCAGTGATTTGTGAAATATCAAAGTCACTAGTGTTTGACAATCTCTTACCTGCAGCGTTTTCAGTACCACCAGATGCTCTCAAAGAGAAAATCTTGGTTCCACCAATAACTCTATCTCCCGCTTCATGTTTAATGAGTTCAGAAAGAGAAGGTGTTTGAACATTTTCAAAGTTACGATTACTAATTCCTCCATTCAATATCAAATCAACATTACAGTCATGTGATAAAGTAATACCAACTGATTTTAACTGTAACTGCATTCGGTTAATAATTTCCCTTTGACCCATTGCTCCAGTTAAGTTATTATCAACGGATGGTGCAAGTCTAATAGAAATCAAAGGAACTTCCTGAAGAAGATCAACTGCCGCACCACCACTTGGGGGCGCACCAATACTTACAACTGTTCCACTAGGGACATTTGGATAAACAGCGGGAGCTCCAAAATAACTTCTACTGCTTTGTAGGTAAATTCTAACGATAAAACTACTTCCACTATAGAAGGAATATGCAACTTCCTCTCCATTTAATTCTTCATCAGCAGTATATAATTTGGTACCAGTTGAGAATTTATTTGCATCAGTATTTGAAAATGTTAGACTTAAATAGAAATCATATTGTCTGGTTGAAGAGTTCCATACTTGAGAAATATATTCATTAGCAGTGGTTGTGGCATCATTAGAGTCACCATTCGTAAATGAAAGTGAATTCGATGATGCTGTAAACAGATACGCTTTATCATCGTCAAATCTTCCATCCATAATAACAGAAGTACCCCAGTGGAACAAGGAAGGAACATAAGTTGGCAAAACATTTGTGAAGTTTTCAATTTCATATCGACCAGGAATATTACCAGATCTCATATATGCTTCAGTGTTTACATTGTTATGTAAGAATTCATGCATGTACTTCACATGTCCATTCGCATCTTTAAATCCAAAACGAATCTTACCAGCACCATACCAAGAATAGTCAATATATGCCATCTGAATCTTTGTGATATCAAGAGCAAATCCAGAAGGTCCAGTTCCATCTGCTTTGTCTATACTCCAATCGCTTTGTGCAACTCTAGTGTCTACTGTCTTAGTGATTGAAATTCCAGACGATTGAACACCTCTATATGCAGGTTGAATATCTAATGATGTATCAGATGCAACATTTGTAATTCTATAACTTCCACCTCTAATGACAATATAGTCGCCAGAATTAAGTTGTCTAGTGAAACTAGTATTTCTTCCAGTGATGGTATTGGAATCGAATGAAGCAGAAACTGTTCCAGACAACTGTTGAACTGAAGATCTTCTTACAGCATATAGGGTTGATCCATCAAATTCGTAGAACATTCCGTTTTGATAATCAAACAATCCACAACGAACAGCACTATTTGACCAAGAGTCAATGTTATACTCAATAATTCCATTTGGAATCGTAGTCGTTGGTGCCTGTGCTAATTGATAAGTGAAGGTAAAATCGGTGGATGCTACAACGCTTTTAATTCCATTATACACAGACTCACTAGCGCCAGTAATATTAACAAAGTTATTTCTTGTTAATCCGTGTGGATATTCTGTGGTAATCGTAGCAAGAGGACCAGCAGGAAGTGGATCTTCAACTATTATTTCACCAAACATTGACGAGTGATTTTGACACTGATAATAGTACGTTCCAGCAGTAATTGAAGACGTATCCCAAGAAATTGTTCCATTATCAGTTCCATTATTTGTGACACCAGTAGTTACAGCATTTCCAGTTCCTGTTCCAGTAGCAGTTTTGATCCAAAGGGGATGTCCCTGTGAAGTTACAAGTAAATTGAGTATATCTCCTTTTACCAATGTAATAGCAGAATTTCCTCCAAATACTTTTCCATCTCTATGATTTCCAGCAATACTATAAGATATTGTCTCATTATTATTGACGTTAATATTGAATGTTAATGATGGTAAAGTTGCACTTAAAGTTCCAACGAGTGTTGTTGCAATTCGTGATGGGTTAAAGTTAATAGCAACAGAACACTGAATGCCCTTACCAGACTGGTAACGGAAATATTTACGAGTTTGTCTAACGATAGAACTATTTGGAGAGGTACCAGCGTTAATTTCAACGCCACCATCAAAGGGTCTGTGCAAGAATGCACCATCTGGTCTCACATTTACTTTAGTTTCAACATAATGATTGGTCTCTGCGATATCATCTGGTGGATTGTTTACGATAGTAAGTTCAGTATCATCAATAACTGAAGATACTACATAATCTGTATATCTAGGTGGAGATACAGATTCATCTGAAATCTTTAAAGTATCTCCTGTTCTGAAAAATCTCTTGAATAGAGTATCAGTTCCAGTTACTATGTTTGTCGAAGAAGTAAGTCCAACTTTACCTGGAGCAGAGGAAATGCCAGATATTGAATTTATAGTAAAAGTTGAAATTCCTGCCGTTGGAACTGTAAATTCTTTTTCAATATTCTGCTCTGCCTCATCAGCAGTTGCTGATATTCTAAAATGATCTGGACCACTTACTAAAGCATAATATGGTGTTCCGATTGTAAGTTCACTTGGGGTATCATCTCCAGCATCGTAATAAAGTCTTTGAGTATTCTTTAGTTTATGATTCGGATAATTGAAATAATTAGTATTATTAATAGTGACAACATCTGAATATGGAACTGATAGTTTTCTCGCTGGAATTTGACTATTGACGAAGGAAGACATATCAGTGTTGTTTGATACATCTATGCTATAGAATCCATCCAATGCACCTGTTTCTTCTCCAGTTTCAAATGTTAGAGTTGCACTTCCTGAATTTGTTAAGTTATATGGAAGATTACTTGTTGGACTTTTTAATCTAAATCTATTAGCATTAACAGATTCAACAATAACAGGATTTAAATAATCAACTGAAAGATTTGGTTCAGTTAGTACACTTGATATTTCATTTGCAATTGCATTTGCAATTGCAGAATTAGTTAAAACTGATCCAGAATTTCCATATTTTGATACAGTAGTTCCAGCATTGATTGGAATCATGACTTCAAACATAAAACCTTGGCCGCCTGCGCCAGTGAAATTGAAATATGGATAGAATGAAGTGTTTTGGAAAATACTAGGAGAATAACTACTTGAATATGAGGGCCAATTACTATTTGTAATCCACATAGTCATATGGATAAATCCATGATATGTACTATTTGGTTGGAAATATGCAGCATCATAAGTATAACCCCAACCATTTCCTAATGAGGTATAATTTGCAACGCTGTTGTCCAAGTTCGTATGTTCTCTGGTCAAACCACTATAGTTATATGCAAATCTACTTGGACTCAAAGCTGCGTAAGTTCCTCCCAGAGGTCCCAAAGATGGAATTTGATTACCCAAAATATAATATGGAATAGTTGAATTGAAAGTGTATGGTGTTCTTATGTGTCTAAATCCAAAACCTTCGAGGGCGGTTCCCTCAAACTGATCCCAAGACACTCCAGTAGCAACTTTATTTGAATATGAACCCTCAAAATGATATTGTGACCTGACTTGCTGAATGGTTTGGAGAGAACTATTGTATATGTAAACATAGTTAAATGAGTAATACCCATAGAAATATTGACGACCATTATTGAAGCTTTGATTGCTACTACCAAATGGATAATACGGTTGTGATCCATCAAGTAATAATAAAGACTGACCTCCAGAATCAGTATCAATAGTATTTTTAACTGTATTCATACCCCTAACAACTGCTGCATACACAGAATCCAGACTAGTTGTATTATTTGGTATGGAAGCCCCACTTGTTGATGATGGAATTACTCCACCAGCACCTGTACCAATAGTAATTTGTGTATCGGTGATTAAATCATGTGAATCTATATAAAATGTATTCGCAGTTTCGTTAGTAACTGTTCCATCGATATTATATGAACCAGAAGCACTTTGTAATCTTACTGGACCAAGAGTAATTCTATCTGGACCTTTAGTTGATACAGTAAATGATGTATTATTTCCATAAGTACCTGTTACTGCACTTGTGTAAACGTATGGAGCATCATTTCTGTATACGACATCATTTCCACTATTGACTAAAAGTGTTGCTGCTGATCCATTTTCGAGACCATGATTTTGGATAAAAAATGTGTCTGCTTCTGAATCATTTTGTAGTGGGAAGAAAAATACCTCTCCGAGAGGTTCATTTACAGTTGCAGAATTATTGCGTTGGAATCCATTGACGTAATATATTGAGATGCTTCGATAGTTATAAAAGTGAGTACTGAAGTTAAGTCCTGTTCCATATATAGCACCAGAATAATTGGGCTGGTTCCATCTCTGAAAATCTTCAATGAAATCCCACCCATCAGGAGTTGTTCCAGATTTTCCAAGGGTAAATTGGTAGTAAAAAGATGGAGAATAATACCAACAATAACTACTATTGACTAGATTATAATTGAAAACACCAGATCGTCTAACAAGCATATATCTTTCTGGTTTTTTTCCACCTAAACCAAAATATCCACCATTTCCATCCGCAACTGTGTAAGTACTCATATCTCTTCCAGAACCTGATCCATCGACGTAGGCCCTGGTTCTAAATTGAGTATCACTCGCATTAACTTGTTTATATGATTGTGCGATTTCGTATCCTAAAATTAACTGATGACGACCATAATCAGATGTTCCAGTGGTAGTTAAGTTAATCGTGGGATTGTTAAAATAATTACCATTAGTAGTTTCACAAAGAGTAATTGTATCTGTTGTTGGTGTAGATTTCACATAGTATATTTGGAATCTATCTAGACCTCCGATTTGGATGTCTCCAGATGGAGGAACATAAAGAAGAACATCACCCTGCTGAAGACTATGTGATGGCCACGTAATCGTATCATTAGATATATTTACTGCACTAGAACTGAACTTATGAGCATAAGTTCCAGTCATTTGCTTTGTTTCAGTTAATGTTGAATCTACAGATAAACTTGTAGAAAGTGTATCCGCAGAATCAACATATGGTCTTCCATCTGGAGCAGTAGATGTTGTTTGTGCAGTTAATTGTAATTGTTTTTTACCAATTGTATTGATATAATATAAACTCGATCCCCCAGCAAAACCATGATGGTAATCGGTGTATAATTTTAATGTAGATGGAGTTGCAGCATCTGTTTCTATGCCATATTCATCACTAATTGAAATTTTAGAACCACTATAGAATTCACCAGGAGTTATAACTGTGTAACTAGTGTTGATTGTCCCACTAGTTGAGAGTACATTTTTTGCTTTATATGTAAACTGAGTATCAGATATAACTGTAGTAACGAGGAATTTACCCTCAGCAGTTCTACTGGTAAGTCCTTGGACATCAATTGGAGCACCTACACTTAAACCATGTGGGAATCTAGTTAATACACTTACGTTTTCTGTATTGGCGACAGTCGTAACTGAAATTACATCTGATATCGAATAGTCATTACTACTAGCAAAGAATGATGGAATATTATTAACCAATTCCATGGTTTCCCACTTAGTTGGTTGTAGACCATATTCAAAGTCAGTATCAATTAGGTTTTGAGGGTTTGATACTCTTAACTTACTTACAGGATCAACAAAAGTTTCTGAAAAATCTACCTTTTCTTCCTGTTCATCGACAAAAATTTGTAAATCATCCAGAGGATCTAGATGTGAAGTATCATGCTGTAATGTTAATGTCGTTTTGTTTAAAAGTTTGTTATAATACGTTGAACCACCTTTAGTTGCATCTGCAAAATTATAGATAATCTCATTTTGTGATGATATTGCCCCACCACTAGGTCTCCCGACATAAACTGTAAACGTATCGTTATCTACTACAGTTATTGATATTGCCGTATCATAAATTGGATCAGTTGTTCTTGGATAACTGTGCTCTGTTTCATAGTTATCCTTGGCACAGGTAAAAGTTAAACCTCTTTCACGGAATTTGATAGTCGCTCCAGTGCTTAATCCGTGACTTGCTGTGGTTGATACCGTTAGTACACCACTTGTTGCATTAAATGTTGTTCCTGATACTGCTAATGTTAAATCGCCACTTCCGCCAGTGATAATTTGAATTGCTCCAGTGGTGGAGGCATATTCATCCCTAATAAATGTATGTGGATATAATCCTCCAGTTCCAGTATCAGTTACAATTTGCCATAATTTTGACGGATAGTTTCCAGTAACTTCAATCTTACCTTCATTCGCAACTCCAGGAGTGAAGGTATACGTATAGATTAACTTCTTTGCCATGTTAATAAAATATGATGGAAAATCCTTTTAGTATTTATTAGGTTAGAGAGCGACCGCATATGCAATTGCCAAAGTTTCGGAAATACCAGGAGTTACTGCCACTGTTGCAACACCATTTGATAGTGATGCTTGCACATTACTTCCTGTAAAATTAATAGTAGCAGCAGTTCCACGAGGAGAACCTTCATCTTGAATAACAACTCCAGTTCCAGTGGAAACGATGTTAGTCAGTCCAGAACCATCGCCAACAAACTGAGTTGAAGTTATGATGCCAGTAATACTAATATTACCTGTGCCAATAATATCATTACCATTGAGGTCTAAAGTACCACCAAGTTGTGGTGTTGTATCCTCAACAATATCAGATACGCCACCACCACCAGCACCTCCAGAAGTTATATCGACGGTTGCTACACCATTTGCTACAGTTACAGTGGTTCCTGAACCAACAAAATTAATTGTCGCTGCTGTACCAACTGTACTTCCTTCTTCCTTAAATACAACTCCAGTGATTCCACCACCACCACCACCACCACCGCCAGTGTTGGTAATTGTAACTCTTCCAGTTGACTGGTCAATAGAAATTCCAGAACCAGCAACCAGTGAGGTAACAATCCCAGTAATACGAGAACCATTACCTTCAAAGTAAGATGCAGTGGATACTCCAGATACATTAACACCGCCAATAATATCAATATCACCAGTACCAATGATGTCATTTCCAGCAAGAGTTAAAGATCCTCCAAGTTGAGGAGATGTATCATCAACAACTGCTTGAATGCCAGGAGATGGCAATCCAGTCAGTCCAGAACCATCACCAACAAATTCTGTTGCATATAATGATCCAGTAGAAGCATTATATTTTAAAGTACTTGAGTCAGTCTTGGGTTCTCCAAATCCAGTTGCATCAGTAGCAAATATTGGATAGCATGTGGTATCTAATGATTCGTCTGCTAAGAAAATATTTTTATTGACAGCTTGAGTGTCAATTGCATTTCCCATTAATGAATGCGATGAGCATTGATAATAAAGAGTTGTTGGAGTTGATTCATCAATGATTATTTCGATATATGCACCAGCAGAACCTGGTGTACCAGCAATTGTTATATTAGAGTGACTTGTATATTGATTTGTTTTATCTGCTTCAAGATAGAAACGTAAAGGATGTCCACTATTGCTAGAATCGGATTGATCGAATCTCCAAGTGGTAGATCCTGGAGTGAGAGTTATGAATGGTGCTTGAATTCCGTCAATTACAAATCCATTTGTAGATCCAGATCCATCGTATCTGTGTTCAGATGTTTTGGATGCAACAGTTACTGTAAATGTTTTAGTATTGCCTCTATTATTATGGAAAATTGCATCTCTATGTGTAATGTTCCCCAAGAAAGTAGAAACACCACTAACACTTAGGTTATTAGTGGTTGTGATTCCAACAACTGTAAGTCCGTTGTTTAGATAAGATTCTCCATTAACAGTCAATGTGTGTGTAACACTGGTGGCATTAATTCCCAGTCTCTTATTGGTTATATCAAATGTTGCTGTACGTTGGTAATTGGTCGAATGTCCAATTCTAAGTTCAGAAATTGCTCGTATATCTGCTCCAGCAATATAAAAATTTGAAATTTGATTTGATACAAGTGTCCAATAACCACCAACACCACTATATCGATCACCAATATAAGTAGTTGCCTTTAAACTAACATTATCCTGGAATGTTGCGACACCAACGAAAGTAGAAATACCACTGACAACTAAAGAATCTGCAGCAACATTTGCTGTACTAAATCCTGCAAGATTAAGGAATGATCCATTTTGATAAAGATCTCCAGTGAAGTTTATATCCCCACCAACATCTAGTTTATATGATGGATTTAATTCCCCTATACCAGTGTTGCCGTCGATATAACAATCACCATTGACATATAGTGTCTTTGCGCTTGATTCGGTATTAATTCCCAGTCTCTTGTTGGTTATATCAAATGTTGCTGTACGCTGGAAATTACCTGTATCACCAATTCTAAGTTCAACATTAGCACGTAGATCTGCTCCACCAATGTAAGAGTTTGTAAGTTGATTCTGTCTAAGTCTCCAATCACTAACATATATCTCTGTGGCATATAAATCATTGCCAACAAATACATCACTAGTGGTGGTGACAATACCAACAAAGGTTGATACGCCAGCTACATTAAGATCAGTAATATCAATATTACCAGTAATATCAATATTACCAGTAATATCAATATTACCAGTTCCAACAATGTTATTACCATTGAGGTCTAAACTACCACCGAGTTGTGGTGTTGTATCATCTACGACATCACCACCACCACCACCACCGCCGCCACCACTAAATAGGGTTCCATCTTGATAAAGATCGCCAGTAAAATTAAGATCACCAACAACATTCAATTTATATGAACTATTTGCTGTAGTTCCTATTCCAATATTGCCATCTCTATCCGAGTTTAATCTATTCTCTACAACTTTATCGAGAAACTCTATATAACCTGCATTAGTACTTGAACCTGGTAGTTGTCCTCCTCTCGCATGGACAACTAATCTTTCTCCATCTGCACTAAGTGCTATTGGCATCCTACCACCACCGCCGAGAGATGCAATGCCATATCTTTTAAAAGGTGTTTGAATTGGTGTAAATCTATCTTCTAATTGGCACAAATATACAAACTCATCATCCCAACGGTGGAAGATCTGAATATTACCATTATTTTGCTTATCGTCTCCAATAAACAGGAGACTTGCATCTTGATTGAACCTAACTCCCACACCAAAATAGTCTGTCGCACTAATTGTAGAATCAGTTGGTACTAAAGTCTGTATCAAGGCATAAGATGTATTAGTTCCTATCCCACTGCCCCCAAAGATATGTACTCCGCCTTTAACTGTTTGTCCAGATTGTATAAAGTTATAATCACTGACTGCAATATATTTTCCATCGGAAGATATATCCACATCTCCCCCAAAATCATTTCCAAGTGTGCCGCTCCCTGTGCTGGTAAGTACCTTTTCTAAATTAGATCTCAGAACGAATTGATAGTCAGCATCAGTACTAGAAAAGTCTCTCTTCTGGATGAAATCATAAACATAAACTGTTCCAGTAACTCCAAGACCAGGAGCGCTGACAACAACTCTATTTCCATCTGAGGTACATGCAACAGATTTGCCAAACTGAGCATACGTCTCAGTATCGGCATAAGGAATATATACCGAACTCTGGCTGAACATGGTTGTTCCAAGACCAACGTGTTCTGGTACATATCTGTACGCATAAAGTACCCCTGCACTTGAGCGACTGGACCCACCACTTCGCACATTGGCACCAGGGGCACCAACAAATATAACATTTCCATCACTGCTTGTTGCAATCGAATTTTCAGTAAATATCACAGCATCATCATCATCTTGACTTGTCCCTGGATAAGAAGGACCGACGTGTCTGAGGTTGCTTACTTTAGTGAATGGAGAAGTGAATTGATCGAAATATCTTGGATCGTAATTATCATCTGTATTGGTTCTGTCCCAAACTTCAACTAAATCACCATTATTTGAACCATTTGTCCTAATGATTAATAATCTTTTTCCATCTGGTGTTATTTTTAATCCCTTGCAATCAAATAGACCATCGAATTCTTGCAACTTAGTTGGAGCATTTCCTGAAGTATCGTATGCAAAAACAATTGAACTGCTCCCACTTATATAAGTGGGTCCATTATGGAAAACTAGTATGTTGCCATCTGCGCTTAAATCTAAGAACTCCCCAAAACTTTGACCGCCTGTAGATCCAGTAGCAGATAAAATTCCAACTGAAGAGTAAGTTGAAACACCAGCCAGGACTTCTGCTTTGTGTGATGTCTTTGAACGACTAGAGTATAATGCCAGAGGTGTCGGAGACAATCCTCTTAAAAATTTTCCATCCCCTTGGAAAGTCGCAGCAGTTACAATTCCACTATAAACAATGCTACTTCCAGAAGTTGCTGCTGGCACGTTTGTTAGAGCAGAAGCATCACCAACAAAGGAATTTGCTGCTACTGTACCATTAACGTGAAGTTTATGTGATGGATTAGAAACTCCAATTCCTATATTTCCATTCGGGGAAGAATAGACAAAAGATTCTACTTCTGCATCATATACATATACTACTCCTGATGCTGGTCCAATTGAAGTACCACCTTCATCGGTAAGTCTACCTCCTGAAGCTCCAACATAAAGTTTCTTACCATCATCACTTAGAGTAAGACCATGTAAACCGAAGAATTCACCAGAAGCAAGAAATGGTGAGTGAATTTTTCCAATGAATTTAACATTATCACCGATTCTTCTGTAAAGTTCTACCGAACCCTCAATGCCACCTCCAGGAAGTGGATCATCATTACGGTGACCAATGGCAATAATTGAACCATCAGCATTACATGCAACAGCTGATCCAAAATTCTGCCTGGTGGTTGTAGTACCTCTTATTTCAGCGAGTTGATGTAAGTATGATGTAGTTGCTGTCGATACACGTCTATAAACAAATACCGAACCATATGTTCCATCGCTTTGATCTGAAACAAGAATTATGTTGCCGTCAGCACTTATGTCGGTATCAGTACCATAGTCAGAAGAATATGTGTTTCCAATCGCAGTTATAATACCAACATTTGCAAACTCATTGTTTCTTCTCTCGTAAACATAAGTTGCATTACCAAGTCCCGTAAAACTACCTTTAGCAGAAACAATTAGTGTCTCTCCATCTGCACTACATTTTAATGATCTTCCGAAAAATTGACTTGCTTCTGTACTCGCTTCTGGATGGGTTATTGTATCGAAATACTTGTAGTTGCCTTGATCTGTAACTTCATAGATATAAACTGCACCTGTGTCAACATTATTATTAACTGGATCTTCTCCAAAATAATCGCCAACAAACAATCGATGACCATCTGCACTACAAGAAATTGATATAGCAAACCCGTTATCACTCCCCGAAGAACCATAAGGTCTAGTTATTCTTTCCTTGCATTCTACTGTTTTTTCTGTTCCTACTCCTACTACTCTATAATGCCGTATACTGTAGCGATCAGTACCAAATATTCTAGTTCCATCTTTAGTAACGAGAACATTTTGTCCAAAGCTTTCACCTGCTTGGTAAGAACCAGGAAAATATCCAATTTCTTTGAATGAACTTCCTGTTCTATCAAAGACATAAATTGCACCAGCATCTGTACCAGGAGAATCTTTTAAATAAGCTCCAACAGCGACAATATTCCCATCAGCACTACATTCTACATCATATCCAAACTGATCATTAGTTGCAGCATTTGATGCAGTAAGTATGCCAACTTTAGTATAAGTAGTAATTCCAGCAATTGAATCTGAATAGTTTGAAGACTCACTTCTGGATGAATATGTTACTGAATCCTTTCCAGAAATTTCAAATCCATTTCCTCTAATTGTACCAACAACATCTAAAGGTACATTTGGTTGTGTAGAACCAATACCAACTTTATGTGTAGTGCTGATTCCACTGATAGTTTCATCTACTTCCCATACTGAACCTCCACCACCACCACCAGATGCTGCTCCCCATTCGAATCCACCAGATCCATCGGAAATTATTGTTTGTCCAAAGGTACCATAACTATTTGCATTATCATATAAAGCACCGTGTATTCTAGCGTCCCCAACGACTTCCAGTTTGTGTTCGGGGTTTGTTGACCCTATGCCAATATTACCAGTTGCTGGATCTGAATATAAAAATGTTTCTGTTCCAAGTTCAATTAATCCTGCTAATCCATATGTATCTGTACCAGATAATCTACCTTCACGCTTTCCGAATATTACTTTTTTACCATCTGCAGTGAATTCTAAACATGTTGAGTCTCTGCCAAGAGCACCTAATCCATCATCAAGTTCACAGACAAAATTATAGGAATCATCATACAATTTATATAATAAAAATCTGTAAATGTATGATCCAACAAATACGATAGATGAATAAATGAGAGAAGTTCCAGATTTATCAAGTTTTACTTTTGAACTAATTCCTGTACATGGAATCTGATAACTTAGGGTGTATTGAGTGGTAGAACCAATGCCCGCATTTGCTCTATAAACATTGTAAGTATTCTCATCCTGGTAGGCAACGATAACACTTCCATCATAATTAATATCCTTGTTGATTCCAAAATATGCGTTAACATCTCCACCAGGATTATAAAGAGTATCGACATGTACCCAAGTACTTGTTGTTCCCACTCCAGCACTTGTTCCACTATCAATATACTCTTTATAAACATATACTAAACCAGAAGCATCGTTTTCACCTGTTACTTCAGATTCTGTGTCAGCAACTAAAAGAGTGGTTCCATCATCACTCAGATCCAATGAATTTATTTGACCATAACTATGAGCATTACTTGTAGTTTGATATATTCCAGTAACAATTCCAACCACTTCGTAATTTAAAAAAGTTAACCCTAGGCCAACATTTCCAGTATTGGACCCATTTCTTTTTAATATTATAACTTTGTCGCTATAAGAACCACTAGTATTGTTTATTGAAACAGTTAAAGTATTTCCGTCTGCACTTATATCAAAGTCAGATATACTAACTTGTTGATTATCAATATATGGTAAAAAGCTAGTGACAGTAATAATCCCTACAGTAGAGAAAGTTTTTTTATACTCATCGTAATGTGTAACAACAATACTTCCCGAATTACTACCATACGATTCCGAAGTTAAAGCAAATAAAGTTTTTCCATCTGCGGTGGTCTCTATTCGTCGTCCGAAACCATCGCCAACACCAGTAAACGAATCGTAGTCATCTACAATTGGTCCAAGAGAATTCAAATTACCATCAAATGCATATACAACCCCACTACTCGATGATCTGGGTGTTTTTTCATCTTGTCGAGCAGCGACGTAGATTATGCTTCCATCATAACTACATGTAACATCATCTCCAAAGTAGTCGAATCTGTCTTGGTAGATGTCACCAGCGGTCATTATGCCAACGATTTTAGCAGTGTTAATTCCAGAAATAGCATCTGCATAACTCGCTCTCTGGGAATAGTTTGAGAATGGAGTTACATCTTTACTTTTAACATTTGACAAATATGATGCATCACCAACAAATGCAGATGCAGTTACAATTCCACTATAAACAACATTAGTTCCAGAACTTGCTGCTGGCAAGTTTGTTAGTCCAGAACCATCACCAGCAAATGAAGTCGCTGTTAAAACTCCACTAACATTAGTATTTCCTTGTAAGTTAGTTGTACCACTAACGTATAATGCATCACTAGTGGGAGTTCCAGTATAATTTACAAAAATTCCTCCTCGACGAAGAGATGCGAATGCGCTACCAAGACTATAAAATCTAAATGGAGCATCATCACCATGAGTGATACGAAGCTCCTTGGATCCACCATTGGATTGATATAAATTTATATTAAAATAATCTATAGATTGCGAACTATCATTATCTTTTCTCAAACGCATTTCATTGGAACTGCCAAACCTTAAGTTTGCATTACTCGAATCAATACGAATTACATCACCACTAGTTCCAGTTAACCGTACATAAGGCCCATAAAGATAAACAGAAGCATTGACACTGCCAACATTCAATTCACCTGAATATGGTTTGTATGTAAAATTATTAGATCGTTTAATATCATAACTTTCATTACTGGTGTTTGCGTTAGTTGTATCAAAAAATGCTATAGGACGGAAACCAGTGTCTGAAGTATTATATGTTGAATATACTTTAGTGTTGTAACTACCATCTGCTTTAAGGTATTGACCAGATGTTCCACCAACACTAATTGTCCCAGTAATATCAATATCACCAGTGCCAGTGATGTCGTTTCCATTGAGATCTAAATTTCCACCGAGTTGTGGTGTTGTATCATCTGCGACATCACCACTAGGAACTGTCGCCCAAGTATTATCTCCTCTTAGATAGGTTGAAGAACTTGGTGTGCCTGTAGCAGAAAGTTCATTGAGACCGATGGCATCGTCTGCCATCTTTGCATTGGTGATTGTATCATTATCAATCGTCCAGGTAGCACCACTATTTGATACTGTAATGTCTCCTTTGTCTCCGTCAGTAACACCACCACCACCACCGCTACCGCCAGAAATGGTAATCGTTTTAATTGCTCCAGTTCCAGATGCAACTACACCACTACCAACAAAATTCAATGTGGTTGCAGTTGTTGATAGAGTAGTCCCTTCATCCTGAACAGTGACTCCTCCTCCTCCTCCGCCGCCACCACCAACTCCTTTGGCTCCAGTATATCTGAAAAAACTAATCTTCGGGGGGACTGATGCAGAAACTCCACTAGGTAAATTGCCATAAAAGAGTAGAGTTCCCGATGCATTGTTTACAACCCAATCTCCAGATCCAAAAGGAATTGTTGAATTTGTTGATGTTTTTATTGTATAGTTATAAGTTCCATCACCAAAGTTAAAAGGAATTGAATCGACTAGTTCTGCCAAATAGAAAGCCTTCGAAGCACCAGCAACGGCGCTCATATTTCTATCAATATATCGTGTTACTACTCCACTAGTTTGTCCATCAGTAAGAGTAGGAGCAGTATTTGGAATCGAACCAGCTTCATTCCAAACTTGACTTGGTAATACAATGTCTCTACCAGAATAAGGTTCCTCAAAAAAGTCTCTTCCTGTGTCCGTTTCAGAAACTTGAGATACAGCTTTCTTGAATACAAAACTCGTTTTTTGGGAATCTGTTAATGCCATATTTTATTATCCTAGAGAAATTGATACACCAGTAAAATACTTAGTAGATCCAGATGGGAACCCTATTCTTATGTATAATGTTCCAGTCTTAGCAGCGGTTCCAAAAGTAACCCTTTTGGAAGTGGCGGAACTACTACCCACAACCAGAGCTGAATCTCCATCATTAGTGGGACTTCCAACTCCAGGGTATGCAGAATTACAATTAATCCATCCATTAGTTCCACTAGATCCATCAACTCTTGCATATATTTCAACACCACTAGTTTCTGTACCACTAAATCCAGAAGAACCACTAATTGTAAGGGTGAATGCAGAAATGGCATTAAGTGATGTAGTATGTTGATAACACCACCATCTAGTACCAGTTCCCATATTAGAAGTATAGTTTGGTCCACCACCTGGTTCAAAAGTACTATAGTCTACCGCAGGTGGATACTTGAATTGTCCATTTATATATTGCATCTCATTAACATAAACACCAGTATTTAATGCCTGGTTACTATCATATGTTCCACCATATCCACTGGTAGGATATTGACCAGAACCAGAAAGTTTCCTCTTTGTCGATTCACTAGTACTCACCGTATCAACTCTAGTAGCTGAAAGTGATAGGTTGGAACCAGTACCTGCGCTATTTTGAGAATTATATCCAGTAAAAGTTATAGTGGGAGATTCACTATACTTATTTGAACCAACAGTTAATGTCTTTCCAGTTACAGAAACGGGAGCATCGGACTGAGTTCCACTAATTGTATGATTAACAGCACTGGTAGAAAGAATAGATGATCCGGAAATAGCTGCTATTCTTGTACTATTATAAAATTCTTTAATAGCGTTATTTACAGTAAAATCAACAGTAAAGGTAGTACCAGATGATAACGTTGGAACACCACTTACCTTAGTAGTACTTGAACTACTAATATCGTAGGAAGTGTTGGTTATTGTTACTGTGGTTGGGTTGTCAACATAGAATGTAAGTACGTTAGTGTTTCCAGTAGTACTATGTTTCATTTGCATAGTATGTGAACCGACAGACAATGCTGTGACTCTTTGAATATATGCGGTCAAAGCTTGCCAGAAGTTTGCACCATTTCCAGATGTTGGATAACCAGAATCAGCAGTAATGACCAGATCACCATTTGTACCAGTATCAGATGCTGCGGATAAACCTTTTGTTCCAGTTACCGAACCATCAACTTCAGATGTAAGAGTTCCAGATTCTCCGTCCCAAAATTGAGTAACATTGTTTATTCTTGGAGTACTGTCACTAGTAACATTGGACCTTAAAGTTCCGCTAGAACTTTCTCTAGCAGAATAAGAACTTTGAAGTGATATTGTAAATGTACTTAAGTTTGGTGGTTTTGCTGGAGCTAGTTTAGAAAGAACTTCATTCAATTCATCAATAGCATCAGTAACTTTTGTTGTAGTGGTAAATGTTAACAATCCATCAGTCAGAGAAGAGTCTGTTGGAGTGCCAAGATCTATTGATGCACCGTCTCCTCCTCCACC
>Ga0213866_10001301_pt1 | contig 18667 bp, 10 predicted proteins | sample PICome_11_FD_160079 | JGI IMG/M metagenome (GOLD analysis project Ga0213866, IMG submission 160079) | Coastal seawater microbial communities near Pivers Island, North Carolina, United States - PICO284 | ecosystem: Environmental > Aquatic > Marine > Coastal | place: USA: North Carolina...
TTAAAATAATAGCAATGGATAATACACATGTAGTATTAATTCATTTGAAATTAGAAGCTGATAAATTTGAAGAATATTATTGTGAAAAAAAAAGATATATTGGTGTTAATATGTTGAAATTACATATGTTAATTAAAACAATAGGTACAAATGATTTATTAAATTTATATATAGAAAAAGAAGATGAAAATAAATTAGGAATTAAAATAACAAATAATGAAAAAAATGTAGAAACAAATTATAAATTATCAACAATTGATATTGATGTTTTAGATGTTACAATACCTCCTGCAAATTTTAGTACATCTATAACAATGCCATCATCATATTTGCAAAAAATAATAAGAGATATGCATAATATTTCTGATTATATTGAAATAAGAAATATAGAAAAATCATTAATATTAAAATGTAAAGGTGATTTCTGTAGTCAAGAAACAATATTAGGAAGTGAAAAATCACAAAATATAACAATTGAAAAAAATGACAATGATGAAAATATAGATGAAAATCAAGAAATAATACAAGGTATTTTTAGTTTAAAATATTTATTAATTTTTACAAAATGTACTAATTTATGTCCAACCGTAGAAATATATTTGAAAAATTCATACCCTATTATACTTCGTTATAGTATTGCATCATTGGGGGAAATTAAACTTTGTTTGGCACAACAGGATATAGATGTCAATTAATTTTTATTAACTAATACTTCAATATTTTTTTTTCTTAAATTATGTTTTATTCTTTTATTTAAAACTTTATTAATAAATTCGTCAAAAATAGTATAAATAAATGGAATAATAATATCATTTATAACTTCTTCACCAAGAAAAGCAGAAGCGGTAAGAAGTAAACCGCTATTAAATTTAATTTTATTATATTTATCATCTATATTGACATAATTATTAGAAATAATATCCTCGTCATTTTCTAATTCTGGATCATTGGAATCAATAAACTTTCTTGTATAATTAAGTGAAATGTAATCAGTATTTTCTTTATTAGGATATGCTTTAATATAATAAACAGTACATTGATCTGCCAATAGTTTTTTTATATAATTTGGTCTATCAATATAACAAATAAATTTATAAATTAGTTTTTCAGAACTTTCATAAATAAGCGTTTTTTCTACCTTTAATTCAATAATAATGTCCTTTATTTTTGGTATAATATTATTATTAATATAATCATTAAAAGTTAAAAATTGTTTTAAATATTCAACATCAAATTTTTTTACAATTAAATATTTATTACCATCATCATCAAGTTTTTTAATATTATCATTTTCATTAAAATCAAAAATTTTAGATGTAAATTTTATAGAATTAAAATATTTTTTAATAGTATTTAAATCTGTTTTAAGAAGCATTGGTGTAACATTATACATAATTAAAATAGTAATAATATAATAATAAATAAAGATGTTTTTTTATATAAATTTAAATTTTAATTACTTTATTCTCTAAATTAATGATATTACAAGTTGATTTTATTTTAAATTCTAAATGATAATCAAATACACAATTATGATTTTTATAAAATAAATGTTTATTACAATAATAATTATTACATTTACATTTAGAAATTAATTTATCTAAAATTTTAAGTTTTTTATTACAAAAATTACAATATATTTTGTCGTCCATAATAATTGAAAACAAAAAAAAAATCATTTTTTTATAATAGTTTATCTAAACTTGTTTTAATAGAAATATATATGTTTAATATATCAATTCCAGTGTATTTATAAATAATATCATATTTTTTTAACATTATATATATTATTAAAATAATTATAATAAATGTATATATTAATAACATAAAATCATTCAAATTCATTTTAAACTCTATATTAAGATACGAAAATATATTTAAAAAATGATTGTTAATAATTTATAATATAATTTAAAAATGAATATTAATGAATTAATTACAGAAAATACAAATATACTTGAAATATATTTGAAAAATAATAAGATTATTAATAATAAAATTAATATAACTTTAGAAAAAAACAAAATAGAAAAAATATTAAATAAATATAAGTTTAAACAAGAAGTTAGTTATTCGCAATATAATAAAAATAATTTATTATTATTATATGATATGTCAAACGATAGTCAAATTGTTTTTGAAAAAAATTTAGAAAATTATAAAGAATATGATAATTATATTATCTTTACTTACAATGAGAAAAAATTACCACCGTATTTATTTGGTTGTGATAATAATATTGATAATGAATGTAAATATAAGATAAAAGAATATAAAATCAATAATAGAATTTCAATTATTAATAAAATAGAAAATAATAACAATTCTATATTTATTATTTACAAGCATGATAAACATGTTGATTTGGAAAAAAATGAAAATATAATAAATGATATTATTAAAAATATTATATAATTAATATTTAAGAAGATGTACTTAAAAGTTTTAATAATAGTAACAATATTAATAATATTACTATTATCAATATATTATATTGAATATAATAAAACTTTTTTTATTAAAAATGATATAGAAGCTTTTTTAATTAATTTAGATTATAGAAAAGATAGATTAGAAAGATTCAAAAGAACTTATAATTTAAAAACTATAAAATGTTCACTTGTAAAAGCAGTTGATGCAAAAAAAATAGATATTGAAAAATTAAAAAAAAATAATTTAATTGGTGATTACGGATTAACTACATTAAAACAAAAAAAAAGAACACATCATCATCAATTTAATACGATGGGTGCAATAGGTTGTTATATGAGTCATATAAAAACATGGCAAAAAATACTTAATAGTAATTGTAAATATGGTTTAATATTTGAAGATGATATAGAATTTAATAATAATATGACTGAAAATGTTATATGTAATTATATTTCAAAATTACCAAGTGATTGGGATATATTATTATTAAGTAAAAATAGAGTAACTATGTATAATGTAAAAAATAATTTGTATAAAGTTAAAAAATTTATATGTCTTCATTCATATATTGTAAATAAAAAATCAATACCAAAAATGATACAAGAAATAACACCAATTAATCAACAAATTGATTTTAAATTATCATGTTTAGCAAATCAAAATATACTAAATATTTATTTATTCAATGATTTAAACAATGAATTATTTTATAAACAATATGCATCGGATACAAATATACAAACATCAACAATTAAAGGTGCAAGTTGGGATCTAAATTGTAATATTTGATATTATATAAAAATAAATATTAAAAAGTATATAATGCAAGAAAATAAATATTTAGAATTAATTTTTAAAGAAAATTTATTAAAAATTAATTCACATAATTATAAAGAATATAAATATACATTTAGTGAATTTGTTAAATTATTAGAGAAAGGTATATTTAAAACCCCATTGTTTCAATCTGTATTAAATGATGACAAAATAAACGAAATGATATTTTCTTATAAAAATAATCCTGAATTTTTTAATTTTAAAAACAAAATAGTATTATCATATATACCAACAAATGAAAATAATATATATATAATGGATGGACAACATAGAATTGAAATGATAAAGGAATTAAGTAAGTTAAATTATGATGATTATATTAATATATGTTGTTATATTATAAATGATGAAGAAAAAATAAAATTATTATACGATGAATTAAATAAAGACTCTTATAAAAATAATAATTATGTTTTTTTAGATGATTTTAGTAAGGATTTGCATAATAAATTTGTTGTATATCTCAAAACAAATTATGGTTTTTATTTTGAAAAACGACAAAAAAAAGAAGCATATAAAAAAACTATTACAGAATTTTTAAATGAAATTGAAGAAACAAATTATTTATTAAAATTTGATAGTTTTACAAAAATGAAAGATGACTTTGAGAGTGCAAATTTTACATATAACTATTTAATTAAATATAAAGTATTATTTTCAAATAATAATAAAATATTTTATAAAGAAGAGCATGATAGTGTTGATAATGGGATTGTGTTTACATTAAAAAATAATAATTTTATTGATTATTTATTAAATAGAAATACAATCCCACATCATAGATTTAAAAAAGAGAAAAAAAGAATTACTAAAAAATTAAAAAGTGAAGTTTGGATTAAAGAATATGGTGATAAAAAAGAAGGAAAATGTCCATATAAAAATTGTAAAAATATTATTTATGAAAAAGATTACAGTTGTGGGCATGTTATTTCCGAATATAATGGTGGTGAAACAATAATAAATAATTTAAGACCAATGTGTTATGGGTGTAACAATAAATTAGGAAAAAGAAACTGGACTTAAAATACTGAGTATTTTATAAAAAATATCTTATAATAATAGTACTAATGGCAAAATATAGTATTGTAAAAGGAAAATCTGGAAAAGCGAAAAAAGTTGTTGTTGCGGGGGTTAAGAAAGTATTATACAAAAAAGAAGGAAGTATGTCTATGTATGTTATATCTAAAAAAAGACATATTAAATTAACTAAATACAAAAAAATGAAAATGAAAGGAGGTGAAGGTCAAACCGGAGGAAAAAGAAAAAAAAAAGGAACTAAAAGAGGAGGAAATTTGTTTGATATATTTAGAAAAAACATATTAAATAAAAAAGATTCAGAATTAAGTGTAGTAGAACAACAAACACAAAATGGAGGTCGTAAGAAAAAAAAAAAATCTAAAAAATCTAAAAAATAAATTTGTTTATTTTTTTTATAATTAATGTTATTTTTTAAAAAAATGATTCAAATTATAATAATAACAAAATAAAATGGAAGAATTTATTTCTGATATAACTAAATTATTTATGATAAAAACTTGCTGTTGTAATGAAAAAACAAAAGAAAATAACATTATAGTTGAAGCAAAAGATAATAACTGGAAAAAATATAGAGGATTAAGGGGTTTTCATAGTGATGAAATAAAAAAAATATATCATGATTTAGAAGATAATATGGAATTTAAAAAAAATAACAATTTAAATACACCACGAAGAATTCCAGTTTAATCTTTTATGATTACTTTATTATTAAATGTAACACATTTTTTATTTTTCTTAGTTATTTCATAATCAAATGTAATATCTTCTAATTCACAATCATTATCAATCTCATTATCATAATCATTTTCATAATATTGATTGTCTACTTTAAATTTATTATCTTTTATTAATTCATACAGATATTCTTCATCCAATAATATTTCCGAATCTCCTGTTCCACAAGGTGCTATTTGACCCAACATAACATTTGCAGATACACCATTTACATTATCATATTCTGCAAATATACTAGCATTAATTAGCATATCTGTTGTTTCTTCAAAACTAGATTTAGCAAGCGGTCCAATATCACCTCTATTGATGCCATGTCTATCAATAGACATTAACTGTCCTTTGTATGTCATTGTATCAATTAATAGAGATAAATGTCTATAATTCATTGCATCTTCACTAGTTACATTAATTAATTCATGATATAATGCTGTGCGAGCAGCTTCAATGCCTAATGTATCATAAATTTCTCTAATATCATTAGATATTGTTCTAGTAGAATCAATATTTGGATTTGATAATATTTCAATTAAATTTGTACCATCTGTATCTAATACCCATTCAACAATATTATCAAATTTATTTGTATCATAATTATATTTTGTATATTTCTTTTTATTTAAAGATACTTTTTTAATACCCTTATATCCCTTTAATAATACTTGATGAACAATATTATGTTCTAATGCTTTAATTGCTGCATATTGATCATTAAAATCAATGTCCTTGATTATTTGATCAATTATTTTAATTCTAAATATACATTCTTCTGCATTATCATCACTATATACTGCTTCAATAGTTTTTTCATATGTAGTATTAAGTTTAGTGTATATATCAATCATTTTCAAACCATGTTGTTTTAATTTTTCTTTATCAAATTTCATTCTAATAATCCATGGAGAAGTTGATGATAATTGATTAATAAATTCAAATTCTTTATAAACATTTAGTAAACCTTTATCTTGTTGAATATTAGTAGAATATTGATTATCGCTTTTATCCCAATATATTTCACTTGAATCTAAAATATCATATAATTTTGTAATTTCAATAGAATTTTTAATATTCATAGCAGAAATTTTTGTCTTTTCAATATTAATATCATCATTATCTAGACCTTCATCATTAATAACTGGATTATATGTTTTTGCAATATCATCTTTCATATAAATTAGTAATGTAGGTGTTTTAGTTTTCTTTGTTGCACTTAAAATTTCTTTTAATCTTGGAACACCACTAGTTGCTTTTACTGCAGCAGCAGTACCTGAAACATGAAATGAATCTAATGTCATTTGTGTACCCATTTCACCAATAGTTTGTGCAGCAACAATACCAACCATTTCACCAGGTTGAGCAATTGCTTCATTAAAATATTGAATAATTTGTGAAATAATATTATCAAATATATCTTTTGTAAAATGATAAGTCATAATTAATTTTTTAGGATTTAAATGATATCTTAATAAAATACCTAAAAATTTAGTACCTTGTTCACTATTTTTGACATATAACATATTAATTAATTTTTCAATATTTTCAAGAATATATAATGGTGTTAAATCAGTTTTAATTGATTTAACTTTAATTGCTTTTAATTTCTTATCAGCATTATTGATAATTCTATTAAATGGTATAGGATAATTAATAGATTTATTTTTATTATAATTGAAAATATATTTAATTAAATAATCTCTATCATCTAAAATCTTATTATAATATTCTGAACATTTAGTATATGTACTAACTAATACTACTTTATTTGCTTTTGTAGTTAAATAAGTTGATAATTTATCATTTTTGCGCAAATGAAATATATTTTCTATAATTAATAAATCCATATCAATGTAAGAAATAAATTGATTTTCAATTTTACAACCATCCATGCCATCTTCTCCATATATAAATTGTATAATTGAACCACTTGCATTCCTTACAGTATTATCATAATATACTTTAGCATCTTCCATTGCTTTTACAAGCCTTCTTTGAATATAACCGGTTTCAGAAGTTTTTACTGCCGTATCAATTAAACCTTCTCTACCACCCATAGCGTGAAAGAATACTTCTTGGGGTGTTAATCCGGAAATGAAACTATTTTCAACAAATCCCCTGGCTTCTGGTCCATCATCATATTTTGTGTAATGTGGTAGTGTTCTATCTGTAAAACCATATGAAATTCTTTTACCATCAACATTTTGTTGACCAACACAAGCAATAATTTGCGCAACATTTGTTTCTTTACCTTTAGAACCCGATTTAACCATATTAATCATTCTATTTTTGTTTTCATCAATTTGACTTAAACCGATTTTACCAACTTGATTTGTAGTTTCATTAAGAATACCAATAAGTTCTCTTTCGGTAAAATCTTCATTATTGAAAATACTATTATTTTGAATAAAACCTCTACGAGTATTATCTAATTTAGTATATGCTTTTTCTTTCATTTCTTTAATTTTTGTTTTTAAATTCATTTCTGTTTGTTTATCAGTTACTAAATCACTAATACCAACACTAAATCCCGCGGTTAATAACCATCTGCAAATTAATCTTTGTGTATTATCAAGAAATTTTTGTGTTTCAAACGGTCCATAATCATGATATATAATTGGAATTAGACCTGATGATTTGCTATGAAATATACTTTTATCTAAAGAATCAGAATCTTCTAAATATTTACTATTTTCAATTATAACTTTCTTTTCTGATTTATTTTTTCTATCAATATTTAATCCAGGTGGTAAAATTTGTGAATAAGTTTGTTTTCCAGTATAATTATAATTTTTATCACATTTTTCTAATACACCTGTAAAATTACTATTAATCATTTGTAAATTTGCCATTGTTTTATCCTTAATTTTGATATGATCTTTTGTTAATCTGAAAGAACCAAGAAGTGTATCTTGAACAATTTCAATTATTGGTTTTCCATCTCTTGGTGCAATAATCATATAAGGTACTGCTGCTATATCTTTTAATTCGGACATAGTTTCAATACTTTGTGGACAATGTAAATTCATTTCATCACCATCAAAATCAGCATTATATGGTGGTGTATCTAATACATTCAATCTAAATGTCTGATATGGCATAATAATTACTTTATGACACATCATAGACATTTTATGAAGAGAAGGTTGACGATTAAATAAGATATAATCACCATCTCTCAAATGTCTATGAACAACATCACCATATTTAAGTTCATCTATAATTTTTGTTATATTTGCATTTTTTAGATTGATAGTTGTAATTGTATCATTATTTTTTTTTACTAATTTAGCACCTGGCCAAACATCGGGTCCATTTTCAATTAGTTTTTTCATTTCCTCGATATTATATTGATTAACAATTTCTGGAAATGTAATATTTGCTGCTATTTTAATAGGAACTCCTAATTCATCAATACTAATATAAGGATCTGGTGTAATTACAGAACGGGACGATTGATCAACGCGTTTTCCATTTAAATTACCTCTAATTCTGCCTTCTTTTTTTTTCATTCTATCGGAAACTGATTTCAATTTTCTTCCATTTCTTTGCTGTGAAGGAGCAAGTCCAGGAATTTGATTATCAATAAATGTAAATACATGATATTGTAATACCATTGTAATTAATTTAATAGTTTCTTCAGATGTTCCTTTTGCAATCTTATCATAAATATTATTATTGATTTTGATAATTTCACTTAATTTATGTGTTAAATCATCTTCTCTTCTTTGACCATTTTCTTCAATGATACTTGGTCTTACAGATGGTGGTGGAACAGGTAATACAGTACAAATCATCCATTCGGGTCTATTCCAAATTGGATTAAATCCCATTAATTCCATGTCACTGTCTGTAATTTTTTGAAATATTTTTAACACATCTTCTGCAGTAAATTCTAATAGAATATCTTCTTCTTTTTCTTCATCATCTGTTTTTTTTTTATTTTTCCATTCTGCAATAATTTTCATAGAACCTTCTTTAGAATATTTATTGGGTTGTTTTGCCGAACATCCACAATTTCCATCATCTCCACAAAATTTAAATTTTGTATTAGAAATGTTTTTATTACATAATTTAGAATAAGTGTCCCATCTTTTTTGATTATTCTTAATTTGCAATATCTTTTTAATATCATTTTTGATATTTTCATCGGTTGTATTTTCAGATATTAATAATTTTGAACATTTGTAACAAACACATTTTAATATTTTTCTTGTAATATCAAAAAACATTGCATGAAAAACTGGTTTTGCTAACCGAATATGTCCAAAATGACCAGGGCAAAAAACATTTTTTTGTTCACATGTTGCACATAATCTATTATGTTCTAATACACCAAGACGTGAATCAAATAAACCACCGATGATAGGTTCACTACCAGCATATGTATCCGTTTTTGTTATTTCTACAACAGATCTTTTTAAGATTTCATCAGGTCCAAGAACACTGAATTGAATACCTTTAACACTTTGAATGTCAATCTTTTGATTAGTGTAGTTTAATTCAGGATATATTGACATTTTATTTATTAGTTTCTTATATATTAGTTAGTTTTAAATATAAAAAATAAAATAATCATTTTTTTTATTATATAAAATATTAATTATTTATAGAGTTAATAATTAATGATAAACATTAATTCAATAGATAGTTCTATAAAACATTTAAATAATTTAGTAAATAAGGATTATGTTAATACTACTGAGTTAAATATTACAGATTATTTAAAAGACAATTATTATATACATCTTGGATATTATAATGAAAAAGAATTATTTGAAGAATTAATTCATAAATACTATGAAAAAAATGAAAAAATATTCAGTTATAATGAAATAGATACATATGTTATAAATAATAGCATATCATATTATAATAAATATTATATAGACAATCCACATAATGATTATTTTTTAAAAGATACAAAAGTAATTGATAATAGAGATTTATCTAAAAATAATGTTTGTGATTTAAATATATCTAAAATACTTGATAAAAAATATAATTTTTATTTATTTAAACTTGAATTTATAAGAAATTTTTACTATTTTATATCAACCAAAGATTATATAGATAAATATGAATATGATAATAATTTATATCATTTTGAAATACCAACGAAATATTTTATTTCAGATAGAAAAAATATTGTTAAAAATAGTTATAATAATTTTTTTAAATTTAAAGCAAAAGTTTATAATAAAAAAATAAATATTATATTTGAAAATAATAATAATATTACAGATAATTTAATTGAAACTATTAAACCTATTTTAAATTATCATTTTAATTTAATAACAAATGACAATATATTAAAATTAGGAAATCTAAACAAATATGAGACAATACACGAATATGCTAAAAATATATCAAATAAATATGATAATATTAGATTTAAATGTAATATTAAAATTCTATATTATTTACATTATAAAACTCAAAGTATATATTCAGAAAGATTTATTAACACTTATTTAAATATTATAATATCAAACTATAAATCTTTTGAATCAATTACAAAAGATAATACAAAAATATTTGATACAAATAATGAAAATAATAATAGTTTAAATGATTTTGTTATTAGAGATCCTAACGAAAAATTTGAAGAAGATATAGAAGATAATAATAATAATAATAAAAAAGAAGATAGTAATAATATAGACAAAAATATTATAAAAGATACTGATAATGATATTTTATTTGACGATATTAATGAAAAAAATAATATATTTGATAATGAAAAAAAATTAAATAGTTATAAAAATATCATTTTATCTTTAATAATATTCTTATCAATTATATCATTAATTATAATAACATATTTGATTATTAAATTACTAACTGCTAGTTTTAATTTAATTGATATTATATTATCATTTGTAATAACCATTTTGATTATTACAACTTTAATGTTAATTTTTGTATACAGTAGTAATGAATATTTAAAAAAACTTTTTTTTTTGAATAAAGAACATTTTACACAAGATACAAAATTTACTAAATTACAACTTAATACAATATATAATTTGTTTGATAAAGTAATTAGTGATATTCCTCCAACAGAAGAATTAGAAGTAAGAAGTATAGAAGGTGAAAAAACAGAAACTAATCAAGAAAATAAAGAAATTGAAAATATAGAAGGCAAAATTAATAATGATTTAAAACAAAATTTTGAAAACATAAAAACTAGTGAATTAAATATAATGAATATCAAAGATAAATTAATGGATTTAAAAATAGATTCCGAGGATTATAATAATAAAATTGAATATGAAAAAATGAGATTACAAAATATTCAAGATAATAATGAATTTAATAAAAAAGAATTAGCAAATAAAGAATTAATGTCATTAGAAAAAGAAAGTGCAATAACAGATAGACGAACTTATGTAGAAAACTTAATTAAAGAAAAAAAAGTAATAACCGAAAATTTTACTAATTATATAAAAAATTCAAATATTTTAGAAAAAAATTATAAAAACACACTTACAGACATTGATCAAAAACTTAAAAATATTAATTCATTTAATAAATATAAATATATTGATATTGATAATTTATTAAATACAACTAATTACGAATTTGGTTCTGAAATTAAAAGTACAAAAAATAATACAGAAAATTCCGATTCAAATGATACATATATGTCTTATAATGAAGAAGAAATTAATAGATATAATTATATAAATGATATAGATGATTTAAATCAAATAATAAAAGGTTATAAATTAGAAAAATATATTCAAGTTAAAGATAATTTAATAGATGTTACTGCTGATATTCAAAAATTAAATCAACAAACATTAGATGAAATAAAAAATGCTAATTTAACAAATCAAATGGATATTGTTATGGAAAAATTAGAAACAACAAAAAAATTAATAGAATTAAGTAAAATGATAGCAGCAATTAATATGAACAAAAAAATAAATATAGAATTAGAACTTGAAAGTGAAGAAGATAAATTAAGTAATTCAATAAGTGAATATAGAAATAATTATGAAGATATTGTTGAATTAAAAAATAATATAAATAGTGATAATGAACTTAAAAATAATATTAAAAATGATATTGAATTATATGAAAAAAGTATTGAAATAATATCAAATAATATGTTAAAATTAAATAAAAAAATAGAAGACGATGAAAAAAAGAAAAATGATTACAAAAAATATTACGACTATACTTATGATAAATTAAAACAAATTAATATGGATAAAATTGAAAAAAATTTATTACAAAAAGAAAAAATTAAAAATTTAGAATTATATGAATTAAATAATTTAGAATTATTAGATAGTAAAACTGGTATAGAAATAGTAAATAATAAATATAAAATAAATGAAGATAACAAAGATTTATTTAAAATTAAAGAATATGAATTAGAATTAGATAATAAATATAAAAATATACAATCAAATTATGAAAAACAAATAGAATATTTTACTAAATTACAAAAAGAAAATGTTAAAGACGAATTATTTAGAATGAAAATAGAAAGTAAAAAAACAACATTAGATAGTAGTAATAAAATAAATCAAGAACAAACTACAAAATATAAAAGTGAATTTAAAAATTTCAATGAAATATTAGAAAAAGATTATATTATACAAAAGAATACTAAAAAAGAATTATTAATATTAAAAAATAGTTTAGAAACAAAAAATCAAAATAAAAGACAAATAATAATTAATATTGATGAATTTAAAGCGAATAACACTAATGAAAGTGATGAGAAATATAGAAAAGAAGTTTTTAATTTAGAAAAAATTAATTTAGAAATATATAATTATACAATTGAATTTAATAAAATAAAATTAAAGAATGAACAAGTAAATGAAAAAATTAAAAATAATAAAATAGAAATTGAAAAAATTAAAAATAGAAATCAAAAAAGCAATAGATTATATGATAACATGATTAATAATAATAAAAAAGAATATGAATTATTATTGATACAAGAAAATTTCAATTTAAGAAAAAGAAATTTACTACTAATTGAGGTAAGTAAAATAATAAAAGAGATTAATGATGATAAAGAAAATACAATATTAATTATGAATAAAAAAGTAGAACTTACAAAGAAAATTAATAGTAACTTTAAAAATAATTATGATATATTATTAAATGATAAAACCATATTAGAAAAAGCAAAAAATAAAAATAATAAAAATTTAAAAAATATTTTAGAAACAACATGTTTATTATTTAATAAAGTTGATAATAATATCAAAATTAATTGTAATAAAAATAATATAAAAGAAATTAATTTAAAAATTAACGAATTATTAGAAAGTGATTTAATTAAAGATGATATTTTAAAAAATAAATTAATAAGTATTAAAACAAACAATACATTATTTAACGAAAAAGAAGTATATTTAATGATACTAATATTTAAATACGAGTTAGATATTAATACGTTTATTATTAAAAATATAGTAAAAGAAATTGAAATTAATGATTTAGAAATTAATTTAAATAATTCTAAAATAGATAAATTAGAATTTAATATATTATATAAAAATGTTTTTAGAGGTACACTTGATAATGAAAAAAAAAGATTACATAAAGTAATTAAAGATTTATCTGATAAAATATTGGAACACAAAAAAGAATATCAAAATATTGAAGACATATTAGAAAATTATGAAGTTAAAAATAAATTAGAAAAAGAGATTGCTACAATGTCTAAAACATTAGATTATAATAAGAAAAAAGAAGAAGATTTTAAGAAACATATAACTAATGTAACTAATGAAATAAATAAATTAGATAAACAGTTTTTAAAGATTAAAGATGAATTAAATTATGATACAAAAAAAATTGTTGATAAAAAATTTCAAAAAATCGAATTATTGACAAATAAATTTTCTGAATATTATACATTAATATCTAAATTTGTTGAATTTAAAGATAAATATAAAAATATCAATTTATCAAAATATATTTTTATACCAATTATTCTAGATGATACAGATAAAATACAAATATATAATTTATTCAGTGATAATGAAAAAGATTTCAAAAAATATATTAGTAATGATACAAGATATCAAAATTTGAAAAATATGGTTGATAATATTACAAATATTGTTGTAATTGATAAAGATAAGGCAATACAATATGCTAAAGTAGTAATCAAATTTAATTTAAATTATAATATGTTTGATAATAAAGAATTTAATATTACTCAATTTAAAATAGATATTATAGATACATTAAGTTCAACATTAATGATTGATAAAAAATTTATAAATATAATATCGATAAGCAATAATGAAAATATTTTATTAAATGTTAATATTGAAATAAATGAAAAATATACTTCACAGCAAGAAATTGTAGATTTTTTGAAAAAACAAGTATCAAATAAAAATTCTGAACTTAAAAAGAATAAATATGGAATAAATATTATAGAAATTATAAGCAATATTAAAGAAATTGAAAAGTCTATTTTTACTAAAAAAGAATCTTGTGACGGAAATATAACAATGCCTAATTATATATCATACCCTAAACAAAATAAAGGAGAAAATAAAGGAAAAAATAAAGGAGACTATTTTGATGATATATTTAATTATTGTGATGTAGAAATACAAAAGAATGTATTATTAGTATATTTACCACTAATTACAATAAATACCGCATTAGATAATACATTATTAGATTATTCTATATATGGAAGAACAGTTTATGAAGCAATGTGTAAAGACGCACATATAAGTAAAATATACAAAAATTATATTGAATTAGATAAAACTTTATTAAAAATAGATAATATTAATTTGATAGATAGACAAGAATATAGTATATCATTTATATCAAAATTAAATGAAACAAATGCCAATAAACAACATATATTATTTTCAAATGGACAAATATATCAAACATTTAATTTAAGTTTAAATAATGATAATATTGATAAAATTAATTGGGAATCTTATTATAATAATGAAAAACAAACATTTTACAATAATAATTTACTAACTATTGGATTTATAAATAAACATTTATATATTAATTTTCCTTGTTCAAATAACAAAAATTATAGTAAAATATCAGATGTAAATAGTGATAAATTATATGTTAATGAAAACGATTGGTGTCATTGGATTATAACAAAAAAAAATAATAAAATTAATATATATAAAAATTTAAATAAAGTTTTTGAAAAAACATTAGATGAAAATACAAATGAAGACAATAGTTGCTATACAAATAGTAAAAACTATGATAAAAAAACATTTTATATTGGTGGTATTAAAACGGATTTAGATAGTAATACAAAAATGTTAAATGATTTAGTATGTTATAAGGGAGGTTTAAAAGATTTTAGAATATATGAAATTGAACTATCGCAAGATGATATTGCTAAAATATTTATAAATAATTGCAATACCGAAACTAAAAACACTAATATGATTGATAGAACATTTACTGAAAGTCCTGAAATATCTCAAGATAGTTATATTGCAAATAGTGAATCATCATATACAGGAGAACTAATAACAGATAAGGAATATAAAAAGAATAAAGAAACTCCTAAAGTATATGAAAAACAAACTGAATATAATATATTAAATTCTTATGATACAAATTCATTTGCAGAATGTAATATGTTTAGTGGAAAATTTACTTATATTAAATCTGAAAATAAATTTAAATGTATACAAGATAATATGCCGTGTTTTGATAAAGATGATATACCTTATTATGATGATAATAATAATACAAAATATTGTATAAATGATAAAAAAACTAAATATAGTGATTATAAATTTAATAATAGACAAAACAAAGAACAATATAATAAATTAAAACAATTATTTGATGGAAATAATTATGGAAATATAAATGATAATTATGGATGTGGTTCATTAGAAAAACGCGTATATAATTTAACAAATAGTCAATGGGAATGTGCACAAAATAATGATGAATTTTTATGTCATGATAATTATTATAATTATCAATTACCTATTAAAAAACATAACGGCGAATATGAATGTATTAGCGAAAGTAATACTGGTAATTATTATGATAATAAAACTATGTATAGCGAGTGTAAGAATAACTTATATGACAATATAGTTAATTAAATTTTTTTTTATTTAAAATATAAATAAAATATAGAGTATAATTTATATTTATGAATGACTTTAATTTAACAAAGGAACATATTAAAATTGAAGATTTCAAAGAAAATATATCTATTGAAAATTTAAATAATTTGATTAGAAATAACCAATTATTTTTAAACTTACACAATCTTGAGTTTAATGAATTAAATAAAGATATTTTTAAAAAATATATAGAACTTTTTATTAATAATCAAAATATTAATAATACATATTTTATTCAACTTGAAAATTATATTAATTATTTTGACGAATATAGTTTAAAAACAACTAGTGATATACATGATATTGATAGTTCTTTTTATTCTAAAAATAAAATTAAAGAATATATATTTATGGTAAACTTTCTTTCTGATTTTTATAAATCAAAATATAAACAAAAAAAAGAATATAATAAAGATGCGATACCTACAAATACAATAAATTATAAACTTAAAAAAACATATACTCAACAACATGATATTATATCTATATTAAATCTAAAAGATATTGAATATGTTCCAATTGAATTAGTTTTTCGTAATGGAAATATAGATAATGATTTACTTAATGAAGCAATGATAAAATCAATTAAAATTAATAATTTAGATAGTACATTATTTAATGTAAATGATAAAAAAGAATATACAAATAATTTTTATAAATTATTTAATAAAATTAAACGAAGTGATATTAAAGAATTGGAAAAAAATATAGATTATTATCATGCAGTATTACAATCTTATAAATATAATTATTATAATGTATTATTAAATTATAACATAATACAGTTATATTATGTTTATATCAAAATGAATGGTCAAAATCTAAATACGAACTTAGTTAAATATCAAGAAATATATAATTTATTAGAAAATTTTAATAAAGTTTTATTAAATAATGAATTAAAATTCAATCAACTCAATGTTATAATGAATACTGTTGATAAATTAGATGCTAGAGCAGAATCAGAAAAAATTGAAGATGCAAAATATTCTATGAATAAATTAAAAGATATTAACTATAATTTACTAAGAAATCAAGATTATATAAGAAATAACAATAAAAAAATTGAAGTTACTCAAAATGATATTAATACTAATACATATAAAATTATAGTAATATCATTTGTATTAGCATTAACATTTATTACATATGTTATAACAATTAACTATTATAGTTTAAATACATCAAAAATATTATCTTTAATTACAATATCTATTATAATTGTTATTATTTTAGTTAATAATTATATAATTAAAAATAAAACTTATGAAAATTTTGAATTAACAGAAGAAACAACTGAATTAGAAGATGAAACAACAGCTGAATTAATTAAAATATTTGAAAGTGATTCAGGAACCTTAAATGATGCCTATAACAAAATGAGTGAATTACTTAATAATAAAAATAGTCTTTCGGAAGAAGTACAAGGATATGATACACTTGAACAAGGAAATGATCTATCTTCTGATATTGAATCGCCGGATATAAATATGATAGAAGTTTCTATTGTAACTAGTGAAGATAGGAATAAAATAATGTATGAAAGAATACAAAAAACATATGATAATTTAATTGCTAATGGTTTTAGTGAAAGTAATGCTATTTATACAAATATTACTGAATTAAATACTGAATTAAATAGATTAAATAAGGAATATAACTATGTTACGGGGAAAGAACAAGAATTAATTGGTAAAAAAGATGAAATGGAAGAAAGACTAGCTATTGCAGGTAGAAAAGTTGAAACAGCCGAAATACAAATATTAAATAAAATGAAAACAATTGACGATATGAGTACATTACTTGATGAATATCAAAATATGAATGATGAATTGCATAAAATAATTCTAAAAAAAGATATAATTAAAGACTCAAAATTAAAAAAAATAGATGAAATAAATAAATTTAATATAGAATTACTTAAAAAGGTAGAAGAAAATTTAAATGACAAAAATAAAAATGAAGAAGAAATAGAAAGTTTGGATTTGGTATTAAGTAATTTGATATTTGATATAGATAGATTAACGAAAGAAAAAGAATACTTTGAAAATAAAACAACAATTGAAGAAGATTTAATATTGCAATTAGATTTAGAAATTAAAACACAATTAGCAAGTTATAGTAAAGTTGCCGATAGAGTATCACAACAAATTAAAAAAATTATTGATTTGGATGAAATGATTAATAATGAAGATATGGCAGTACAAATATTAGCAAAAAGAATAATTGAATTAGAAAAGAAAAATAAAATAAGAGCGCAAAAATGTGAAGCAATTGCAATAAAAGCAGCAGAAGAAGCAAAAATTGCATTTGAAATATTAAAACAAAAAATAAATAAAATTAAATATGATATAGAAAACAAACCGAAACCTATAAAATATAAATTAAAATTGAACTTAAATTTTGGTATTGCGGGTGAAGAAAATACAGAAGAAAGATATAATTTCAAAAATGAAATATTGCTTGAATTATCAAAATTATTACTAGTTCCATTAAATAGATTT
>Ga0213866_10001303_pt1 | contig 18654 bp, 13 predicted proteins | sample PICome_11_FD_160079 | JGI IMG/M metagenome (GOLD analysis project Ga0213866, IMG submission 160079) | Coastal seawater microbial communities near Pivers Island, North Carolina, United States - PICO284 | ecosystem: Environmental > Aquatic > Marine > Coastal | place: USA: North Carolina...
TTGAAATTGATGACAATTTATTTATTGTAGATACTGACGCAAAAAATGTGGGGCCATTCTCGACTCAATACTATACTGTATTCCTTAAAAGAGAAAACTAATGGCTAAACCGTTTATATCTGCGACTAAATTTGAAGTTTCCATAAATAAAGCAGCACTTCTTAAAGAGGTTACTGTTGGTAATAATGGCAAGATTACTGGGCGAGAGGTAAGAAAGTATGTTTTGCCAATTATTGAAGAAGCTCAAGAAAAGTTAATTAAAGATTTCTATAGCCACTCTGTTACTAAAGAAATAGAAGCTGGGCCGACTGCTTCTAACAGCTCTGGCACTTTGAATGGTTATGGTAACCTCTTTTCATTTATTGGTTTTGATAGAGGAGAAGACCCAATAGCAGCAATTGGCGAAGTTATAAAACAAAAGCTTTCAGTAACAGTTAGGGCAATCTCTAGTGGAAGGTTTAGAATATCTATAGCAAATCCCCCTTCCAAAGAGGAGCTTTTTAGCGTATCTCAAATACCTTGGGCAAGTGGTTCTAGCTGGGCAGAAGGAATAGAAAAGGGACTATCTAATTTGGGCTCCTTCTTATATAAAGAACGTGGAATTCGCGGTTCTTCTGCTGGTTCTTTCTCTAGATCAGGTACTGGTATTCAGATCAAAAATAATTTAAGGTCTGCTAGCTTCAGGACTCAGCCTTACATATCGAAATTAGTAGATAAGTTCTATAAAGATGTTACAAAATTTTAAAAAATGAAAGCTCAATTTGATCAAAATTTATTATCCAGCTTTTACTTATGGTTAGAGAATCGTTTGTTAAAATCTGACACAAAAGCTTATCTTACGGGATTAGAAAATAATTTTCGTTATGTGGATTTCGACGACATTCCTACTGATATGGTTGGGTATCAGGGGGAATATCGACAGCTTGTAGCTGATTATGATGTTGATGTGGTTAATTCTGGTTTTTTTGTTGGAGATGCTTTTATTACAGGAGATTCTAGTGCTAACGGAAGCGTATATACAGATTACAATAATGGTCGCATCTTATTCCCTTCGGCTTCTGGGACTGGGTTGAGCGTTTCTGGCACGTATTCAGTAAAGGAGGTTAATACTTATATCTCTCATGATGATGATTTAGAATTTTTGGTACACTCTGATTTTATTGAGAATGGCCAAGATTCTCCTTATTTTTACAATGAAACGGGGATTCTTGATAAAGGATCTTATTTCCTTCCAGCTTGTTTTGTTTCCTTAGCTTCTTCTGAGAATGAAGAGTTTTCATTTGGTGGAGAAGAAAATACTCAAAGTAGAGTTCGTGTTATGGTTCTCACCAAAGATTCTTATATTTTAGATTCGGTTATTTCTAGGCTTAGAGATACCGTGAGAGAAAAGGTAACTCATGTTCCTTATGAGGATTTCCCATACGCTTATTCTTATTCTGTTAAGGATTTTCCTTATACCTATACTGGTGTTGTAGGAGATCAGGGAGACAGTCCATTATGTTCTTATATTGATCGCGTTACTGCTTCAAAAGTGGTTTCTGAAGCTTTACGAGAAAAGCTTAATAAGGACTTCTCTATAGCGTTCTTAGATTTCGATTTATCGACCTATCGTTTCCCAAGGTCTTAAATGAGTGTATTTAAAGTAAACCTTTTTAAAATATGGCTACAAGAACTAGAGTAATTTCACAAAACAAAGCAGTCTATGTAACTCCTACTGGATGGGATGAGTATGCTGGAGCAGGAACTCCTTTAACTGGGAACAGTCTGATTACAGGTCATCACTTGCATCGTGTTGATACCTTCTCATTCGAAATGGATCTCGCTGGAGCGCGTCAAGATGTTAGAGAATTTGGTCAGTTGGCGCGAATCGGAACTGTTAACCTTACCGAAGTTAATCCAACTTTAAGTTTCGGTTACTACTTGGGAGATGGAGAGAATGAATTAGCTCTGGGATTTTTTAAATCGACTGATGATTCTACAGGTCAAATGTGTTCTGGTCAATTAACAGAAGATCCTATTCTGAAAGAGCGCAACGTTTTCCTTTTGACTGTTGAAGAGGGAGAAGATGCTTTTACGCTTGATACTGCGGTAAAAATGAAGGAAGCACAAGATAATCATGACGTTGTTGGATTTGGAAACTGCTTTATTTCCAGCTACAGTGCGAACTTTAATGTTGGAGATATCCCACGAGCTGATGTTGAAATGCAAGCCTCTAATGTTGTTTTCTACACTGGAATTAACTCTGGTCTTATAAACCCATCATTAGACTTGGAAGGTGAGAGAACTCACACTGGTATTGTCCAGCTTGCTCCTCCAAGTTCTGATACTGATAACCTTCCATTAGTTCTTCGCCCTCAAGATGTGACTATCAGCTTCGGTGATGCAGGTGATGGAGATTCCGCAATTGGTGGTCCTAGCTTTAGTGATTTGCCGATTCAGAGTGCTTCTATTGAGCTCCCATTAGCCCGTGAAGTTATTGAGGCTCTTGGTAATGAATTAGCTTATGCTAAACTTCTTGAGTTCCCAATTGATGTTACTATGAGTCTTAGCTCTCTTACTAGGGACTTTGCTTCTGGTGCGCTTGAGTATGCCTTAACTGGAACTGCTGAAAACAATAAAACTAATATTACATTGAATATTAAAGACGCAGGAGTTGATAAAATTACATACGTCCTACAAGGTGCAGTTCTTGATAGTCAGTCTTTCTCTCAAGGACTTGATGACAACGAAACTGTTGACCTCACCTTCTCTGCTCAAATTGGAGGTGCTAGCACTACTGATCAAGGCTTGTTCTTCAAGCCATCAGCTGATGCGCCAAGCTTCACGGTCGTAAGTGGACAGAATAACAAGTTGACTGCTCAACCAATCAGTTAATTATAACTAAAAAAATCTAAGCAGCCTCACCGAAAGGTGGGGCTGTTTTTTGTGTAATATATAGTGAATGAAAGTTTATCAACAACTTACTGGATACGAAGAATCTATTTTGAATTTAAATATTCTAGTTGAAAATACTTTTTCTGGGTTCTCTGTTGCTGGTGGAACTGGTAACGCAGAAGGAGATGGGTTGCTTAATAGTGGTTTTGTATTCTCTGGATATGAAGGGTATGTTTTTGATCAGTCTGGTAAATTTGTTGGAGGATACGCTCCGAATATTCCAGTTAATCTATCTATCCATATGAAAAGCAACGACACTTATTCTTACTTTATTGATGATGTTTTGATTGCTAATAATGTTTCTGGTTCGACTGGATTTGATTATATTGAGTTTGAAAAACATGGAGATTCATCTCTTGGGATTGAATATATTTTTTAGTATTTGTTGAAATATCTATATTTTTAACGATAATATATTGTCGAAAAATATATGAAAGAGCTGTACTCCTTCCCAATCAAGAGAAAAGTAAAACAGAAAATTTCTGTACAAAAAGAGAACGCGAAAGGTGATATTGTAGAATCTTTTAAAACAAAAACCAAAACTGTTTCTAATAGGGTAATTTTTGCCAAACCTTCTTATGCTGAAATTGAAAATGCAGAGTTTTTTTATGGGCAACAATATAATGATTTTATTAATGCTGGATATTTAACTAGGTTTTTACTTAATAATAAAATAGGAAATTCAGGAGGAGCTTCTTCAAAATTGGGAAGTGAAGTGATCAATAAGGCTTTTGTCGATAATATGGAAGCCGCTAAAGTTATCGAATTTTATGAAGGTCAAAAGGATCTTGATGAAGATCAAGAAAGAAAATTAAAAGAAGCCAAAGAAACTTTTGTAGAAACACAAAAAACAGTCACTGATTTTGAAGAATTCTATCGTGTCCAATATAACCAAACAGCAGAAGCAAAAGCCGAGCAAAAACTGATTGAATGGTTTATTTTTAATTTTTCCTTCTATGAAGAGACTATGAATGATTCTAAAGAAATTTTCCCATTGTTTGTTGGTGAAGATTTCAAAGAAAAGAGGGAGCATTACTTGCAGCTATGCGAAGATGAGGAAGATATTGAAGATAAGGAATTAATGAAAAACAAGGGAATTTTCGATCAATCTTTTGAAACTTTAGCTAGGGTTGTCAACTTATGGTATAATAAAATGGGTTCAAGTCAGCAAGAGATTGCGAAAACAATGAAGGAAGTATTTGGCGATGAATGAACAAACAAACTTCATTATTGCTTTTAGATGTATTGCGGGGTTATAGCAAAATAACCCACAAATACAAAAATTATTATTTTAAACATTTTGGAATCTACGATAGCCTCAAGCTTGAAGAGTTTGAGATGGATTGCATTAATGATGCTAAAAAACAAGGAATCAGGAGTGAAGATCAACTATTAAAGTTGGCAGTAGATAGGGGACATTGGTCCAAAGAAGAGGAGGCTTCTATAAAAGACTTGAAGTGGATGATAGACAAGTCAAAAAAAGCCGCAGCTAAAATAGTAGATAATCATTCCAGAAAGGCTTTCGAGGACTCTATTCAGGTTCAAATTAATCAACTTAATGAGTTAGAAAAAAAGAAAAGTCAATTTACGAATCATAGTGCTGAAAAGCTAGCAAAGAAAAAAAGGATGAACAAGGAAATCAGCTTGAGCCTTTTTTACGATAAGCAAATGACACAAAAGATCAGTGAGGATGATCTAATTTCTATAATTACCGAAGTTAACGATATAATAGATGATTTGAGCAGCTCTGAGAATATGATAAAAATTTCTTACGAGTCTTATTTTTTTGATGTTTATTCTTTAAATTATAGGGACCCTAATAAAATAATTGAAACAAGCTTTTATAAGATAACAATATGGCAAAAAAACTTATTATCTTATGCTTCTATTCTTTTAAATAAACTGAAGAATCTTGATATTCCTGATGAAATCAGACAGGACGCTTTGAAAATATACAATTTCAAAGAAAAAAAAGAAGGTTCAAGTGATAACAAGGTTACAGAAGGAGTATCAGATTTAAGAGCTAAAATGGCTGAAAAAGGAGGAAAGCTGACTGCTGAAGACTTTTAGTGTATTAAATTACAATGGCTGCTCCAATCGATATTAATGCTAATTTAAACATAAATCCAGCTAGTCTCAATGCCTCTGCGAAGCAGGTACAACAAGCTTTAGGAAGAATTACAGGTCAAGCTTCTGAGTTCCAAAAATCACTAGATGCTTCTACTGCTCGTGTTTTTGCTTTTGGAGCAACTACTTCTGTCATCAATGGTATAACTCAGTCTTTTAAATCTCTAGTTAGCACAACTATTAATGTTGAAGCTAAACTAAAAGAGGTTAACTCTATCTTAGGCGCTGGAGCAGTAGAATTCAATAAGTACAGAAATTCAATTTTCCAAGTTGCTAAAACTACTGGGCAATCTTTTAATACTGTGGCGGAGGGAGCTGCTGAACTCGCGAGACAAGGCTTAGGGGCTACTGAAAGCGCGAAAAGGCTTGAATCTGCACTTATATTAACGAGAATATCTGGATTATCCGCAGAACAGTCTGTTAAAGCTCTGACTGCGGCTATGAATGGATTTGCTTCTGCTGGATTATCTGCGGAGCAAGTGGTAAATAAGATTGTAGCTGTTGATACTGCATTTGCGGTTTCTGCTCAAGATCTTGCTGAAGGATTTAGCCGCGCTGGTTCGACAGCAGAAGATGCTGGAGTTTCTTTTAATGAATTACTTGGTTTAATTACAGCTGTTGAACAAAGAACTGCACGAGGTGGTGCTGTTATTGGTAACGCTTTTAAATCGATTTTTACCCGCTTGAGTAGAGGCTCAACAATTGAAGACCTTAAAGCATTGGGTGTTGCAATAGATGCAAATCAAACTGGGGTTCAAAAATTAAAAGCTTTATCTGATGCATTGCAAAATATATCTGATCCAACTATAGCAAGTCAGATTAAAGAATTAGCTGGTGGTGTATTCCAGATTAACGTTGTTAGTGCTGCATTAAAAGATATTGGGGATGAAGCTTCCGTATTTGGGAAGGCTACAAAAGAAGCATTTAATGCTGCAAATCAAGCTACGGAAAAAAACGCAGCTCTTAATGATACACTTCTTGCTAACTTAAATTCTCTTATTGCCAGTGTAACAAGTCTTGGAGAAAAAATAGGCAACGTTACTTTTGGGCCTTTGCTGAAAAATTTAGTTGGAATTGCAACAAGTTTTTCAGAATCGCTAGATAGTGCTCTTGACCCAGAAAAAGGCAGTAAATTTATTCAAGGTTTATTTAAAGTTATTGGTACATTTTTATCTGGGCCAGCGTTAGCTATATTTACAGTTGCTTTTGCTAAGATATTTAAAACAGTTATTAAGTTTGCTAGAGAAGGGTTTAAGAGCGTTATGGAGATAGGCTCTGCTACTGAAAGAATCAAACAAATTGAAGGTGGTCTTATTGGTTTATTACAAAAGGATGCGAACTTAAGAGACATACTTGTTAGTACTACCGCAACTCAAGCTCAAAAAGAACAAGCTGTAATCTCTGCGATCCAAAAAGAAAATCAGTTATTAGCTCAACAAAGAAATCTTGTTTCTGAGATTTCAAATATAGCTAGAAGAGGAGGAGTAACTGGATTTGATTCAAGTACGGGTTCTTTTAAGGGTAAAAGAGGAAAACGTTACGCTGCTGGAGGAGGTGGCGAAATGGAGCCTAACTTGATGACCGCCATGATGAATGAGGCTAGAGATGCTCCCTCTGGAGCAGTGCCTTATGTTACTAATTTCAGAGGTAGTCCTGCGGTAATGAACACTTCTGAAATGCAAGTAAAAATTGGCGGTAGAGAGGAAATACTTACGGCAGATCAAATTGCTAGATTTAATAAGGGTTCCATAGCAAAGAAAAGGCATGGAGCTTTAAATAGAGATGGAAGATTCATCATGCTGCATGGCGCACGAACGGGCTATAAACTAAACAAGTTTTATATGGGTCAAAGTGCGAAAGATCCATCAAAAGCTGGTAAGCCAACTCTAACCCCAACTGAAAATAATAAAACCTTAGTCAATGTCCCTACATATGGAATTCCTAAAGATAAAAAAGGTATTGGGGATATTAATAATATAATAGACAAACTAGGGGATACAAGTATCGACGAGGCGATAAGGATAGCAAAAGATCTTAGTGGTGGTGAGATGCCAGATGATAATAAAAAAACTATAACACAGGAGATTCGTTCACAAATTAACAATGGAACACATAAGGCTTTTGCGGGAAACATCCAAGAATTGGCATTAGGAAGTTTATTGACAGGTTCAGCATTCGACGATTACGTTACACAAAGCACTGGTTCTACCTTCGACTTAAATCTAGAAGGACAAAGTGGGCTTAAAAATTTATATAAGGTTAGGAGACATAAAGCTAAGACTGGTGAGGTGAAAGCATCAGGAAATAATGGTTTGGCAGGAGATGCCGCTCGAAAGATATTTCGAGTTTTAAAAATGGGAGAAGCCACTCATTCTTTAAAAGATGAGAAGAGGCTGACTAAATCAGAGTTTGCTAAAAGATTCCCAAAAGGTGTTGGACCAAAAGGAACAAAATTCGGAGGAGTGCAAACAGCGTTATTCGGGAAGGGGAAAGAAAGGCCCCTACCCACAATAAGTCAAATTAATGCGAAATTTCCCACAAAATCGAAAGGCACTATAAGTAATTCTAGACTAGCTGCTAAAACTGGCATCCGCCGTTTTGCTAAAGGCTCAAAGAAAACCATTACTACAAAAAACATGCTGGGTGATGATATGGTGATCAATGTGGTAGGCAAAGATAAGAAAGTTAAATCTAGAGGAAGCAGAATTAAGGGATCTATAAAACAAGCTGGAGGTTTAGGAGTTGGCTTTGCATTATCTGGTATTTCTGCAAGTCTTGATGCTTTGAGTAAATCTGCAAAAGAAGCGGGTAATTCAACTCAAGCCGCAGCAGCAGACTTGACTTCTAGTGCTACTCAGTTTGCAGCTACTGGAGCAATGATTGCTGGGCCTTGGGGGGCAGCAGCTGGAGTGATAATAGGTTTAGGAAAATCTATTTATGATTCACTCAATATCATGAGAGATGAGAAAGAAAAAGAAAAAGAATTCGCTAAACCTAGTGCAATGTTCGACGCATTACTAATACAAGAACAAGCTTTCGGCAAAAACGTTGGATTAGATAGCGTTAAAAAAAGATTATCTCAAGCTGCTGAAAAAACTGGAATGCAGGATTTAGATCTAAGTTCAGAGCTGGATGCTGCTAGAAGCGCATTAATGGCAACTGAAATATACTCAAAAGAATGGTATGAAGCTTCTCGTCAATATTCAAACGTGACAGAAAGAGCTGCTAAAATTTTAGGTTCTTCAAATAAAATCCAAAACAAAGTTAATAGACTCAAAGAAATTGAAAGCAAAATAGAAAAAGAAAAAGAAAATAGGATAGGAGCTTCTATAGCACAAGCAGCAGAATCACAAAAACAGCAAGTTGCCAATAAAAGTGCATTAATGCAGGGCGTTCAGGGACCATTTACTGGTTTTTTACAAAGGAGCTTGGATGTATCCGACAAACAAGCAGATACTGCTAAAGCAAAAGGAGTCCTTGAAGATTTGAAATTGAAACTACGAGGAGAACAAAATCCTGAGAAGATTGAACAATTACGGGAACAAATTACAGAAGCTGGTAAAGTTTTCAAGCAAAGTGTAGTAGACGGTGCTATCTTCATGGAGCAAAAGCAGACAGAAATTAACAATTTACTAAGAGAAAGTGCCAAAGAAAGATCTCAAATACAGAAACAAGCTATTGCAGATGCTATATCAGGAATTTCTAAGGGAGTAAGGGGTGAAAAAATTGACCTTAATTCAGTAGGAGATTTTAGGAGAGACTTTAAAGCAGCTAAATCAGACGAAGAAAGGGCTAGGCTCATCGCTGAATTTGAAGGCACTACTTTATCAAAAGCTGAAAACCCTGAGATGAGGGATGCTTTAAGAAGGGCGGCTGGTATAGGTATTGACCCCAAACTTGTGGGTAGGGGCGGCATAGTCAGTGAAGACAAACTCAGACAATTAGAAGAAGGATCAAGACTTGAAGGAGGAAATGCTGCTTTAAGATCAACAATTTCAGGTACATTTACATCAAGAAGCGGAGATAAGAGGAGAAAAGAACTGGATGATATCATAGGAGCGTTAAACCAACAAAGTAAATTTATCCAAGATCAAATGAATAAATTTGGGAAAGATTTTGATTCTCAAGAAATAACATCTGCTATTTCTCAAACAGCACAAAACATTAGAAACGCAGGTAAAAATGTAAAAAATATGGAGGCTGCAACTAAAGAGATAGCTACCGTATCAGAAGAAGTAACAGAACTTGTAAAAAGTTCTAAATCTTTAATTAAAGAACAAAAGGCTCGTCTAGATAAGTTAGAGGCAGAAAGAGGAAAAACACAGCAAGAAATAAGTGAAATAAGAAGTCAGATAACCAAATAAAATGAGCCTTTTAGTAAGTAATGTAATAAGTTCTAACTCTCAAATATCTTACTCTTATTTGGAGAGTCAAGAGATTTTTGGTTATTTGGTTGTTTTCAATTATACAATAAAAATAGAGGACATTAACTTCGATAACAATGACGGAGTACTGCTTTCTGGTAGGGCTGCTATTAGAGCTGCATATAAAAAACAAAATATAACAGCACGTATAGCTGGTGATGAAATATTAAATGGTTTAGTTACTAGTATATCTTTTGGAGAGGGGTCTTTAAACGGAGAAGACACTGTAAGCATTACAATTGAAGAAAGGAGAAGGTTAGATGACTATAGTTCTAGTATCTTTGCTAAATATATACCAAACCCTCAACTTTTAGAAAATTTTACAGAAAGTTATACTTTTACAAGGTCAAGTTCAGATTATTCATATAATAGAGATGTATCTATACAATATTCTCAAGATGCAGGAGATCAATTTTTAACAAACGCAAAGGTATTTTTAACAAATTATTATTACGCTAATAGACCAAACTTGGGTTACTACGAAGATGGCATATCAGAGAATGCTAGATTTGATGACGATTATAATGGAACTTTAAATCAGACTATAGATTTAGTAAATCTTTCTGTGGAATTAAATGAGAGTTTTAACTCTTCTTTTATTGTGGATGCAGAAGATGTATCTAAAAAAATTACTACTTCTAGTTCTGTTGATGAAACGGGATATTTACAAAAACAAATAAATGTTGAGTTAACTTCTTTGAAATATAATTCTTCTAATGTGCTAGGATCTGCTATTGCTTCGACGATAGATGCCATAATTTCCAACGAACAAACTCAATTTGGGAAACCATTTTCTATAGAAAAAGGTTTAACTAAAGATTCAAGAAAAGCATCTTTATCTCTTATTTTCTCTACTAATCCATCGTTGTCTCAAGAAAATAGCGTCATTTACAATTGCAGCAAAAATAAGTCTGGTACATTTTTTGAATATGATTTGAATGTGACATATTCAGCAAAAGATAAAAATTCTCAAACAAGATATGATAGCGTTATCTCTTTATGGAACGCTAATAAAGATCAAAATGAAAGCAAAGTTTCTGGGTTATTTTCGGAAGCAACTGCAATATATGAAAAATCAAGATCTGCTACAATTAACAAACCCCAAGGATCAATTACAGAAGATATTAAATATACTACAGATGACACTTATGACTCTGGACCGTTACCAAAAGGTATTTTAAAATTTGATATTTCTATTCAAAAACAAGACAAGGTTAAAAGGAGTTCCACTGTTGTTGATATAATTAATTTAAAGGAAAAATTAGTTACCTCTAGTTTAGACAAACTAGGCTCTGCTACTGTTACGGCAACCACTACTTCTGATCCGAGTTACGGCATTAACTATGGCAAGGATTTTTTAAAGGGAAAAACTACAGAAATGAACGCCGCTTTAGAGGAAAGCAATTATTACGCAACAAGCGATCTTATCACATCTAATTTAGTAGATGGCACTACAACTCGTGTAATACAATATATAATAGCTTAATATGGCAACTTCTATCACATACGGAAGCTACTCTTTCCCTGAACCAATACCCCTCTTCTCAGAAGAAGATGAAGTTGTAAAAGTGGGGGGCTTATTAGACCATAGTGCTATTAGGGTTAATATAATTGGGTTTCTTACTGGAAGTGATTTAAGTGGTTTGGATTTGCAGAAGATGCAAATGGTTAGTGGATTTCTAAATGAGTATGAAGATTTAACAGTAACAATAGAAAATGAATCCAAAACTTGTCCTTCTGCATTTATAGAAACAATAAGTTTTAGCGATAGTGATTCCACTACTGTTTTACCTTATAATTTGACAGCTTTATATTATTCTGGAGAAACTTTTTCTGAATATTTTGGGGTCACGGAACCAAGGAACTCTTGGTCTTACGAAGAGGGTGACGACAAAATTATTACGGCAACTCACACTGTCTCAGCTAAGGGTGTAAAAGTAAATTCTAATGACCCGTTTGATAACGCTCGTGAATTTGTTACTGAGAAACTATCTGATGGTTTTCAGCAAATTGGTTTATTCAATAGCGGCGATAATGGATTCTTAACATCTAGAACGGAAAATGTAGATAGAAAATCTAATATTTATGGAGTTACGGAAGTGTATTCATATTCTGCTTCTGACAGAACTTACTCTGATAGTGGAGTTGTAAGTGTGTCTACATCCATTTCGTTCACTAATGAACAACAATTATCAATTTCTGTTAATGGAAGTATTCAGGGTAGTATAGACGCAAATACAGGAGTTCAAGAGGGGCTTTTAACAACTGGAAATTTTACACCAGATCAAGCAACAGATGTAGCAATAAATTCTTTGGTTAATTCCTACTCTGATTACGAATCAGGAATATATAGTTTTGTTCAAGATGGCCCAACTGCATTTAATTACAATTTAGATACTGGGGCTAACTTACTCAATTTTTCTTTTACTTTCGCTGATCCAGACAAAGTTGATGTAATTAATAATAACGTTTTGCACTCTTATACGTCTTCAATAAGTTTATCAAAAGATTCTGCCACAACTTCTGTTTCAGTGCAAGGGGATTTAAAATATTTAGGAACTTTAATTATTGATTCCACTGGTGAATTTGAAGACAATGCTAGATTTCAAGCTATTGAAACAGCTTTTGATGAAATTGATCAACATGCAATAGCAACATCTGCTATTAAAGATTTTTCTGGAGTCGCTACTGGTTATGAAATAAATTCTTCTTATATTAACAAGGAGCCAAATAATTTTTCCATATCTAAAAACCCAGTTGAAAATACTTTGTCTTACAATTATAGTTATAATAATAGTGTAGATTTTTCTAATGGCGATTTAAAAGATCTATCTTTAACAATTCAAGATAAAGCTCCGTTGGTTATTAATAACGTGCAAGAAACTATAAGCGGATTTAAAGCTGTTGAAGTTATATCTAGAAGCTTGGGTAATTATTCTGTTTCGGCTAATTGCTCTAATGACGGTAGTAAACTTAATGAATTAAAAGATTTAATTTCTGGTTACTGTAGTGGCGATTATGTTATATCAGAATCATATTCAACTGGACAAAATTCCATATCTTACAACTTATCTAAATACTATTAATGAGTGCTCAAGGATTACTTTTTAAAATTCAAGAAAATCTTGGTTCTAACCAAAGATTATCTGCTTTTTATGATTTTACATATAGTTCATCCGAAGATAATGTTGAAGGAGCTGGATCTAGCTTTACTGGAATCCAAAAAAATTCTGCTATTTCTAATGACTCATCTTTGCATACTGGATTTTTACTTAATATTGTTTCCAGTAGCGAGTCAGGAATAACTGGGCAAATTCCCACTGCTTTACAAAACGATAAATTAGACTTAACTTATACTAATTTTCAGGTTCCTTTAGATGGTTTAAATGCTAACAATTTAGCAACATTAATTGATTTTGAGTTTAAAGATGGAGATATTGATGATGGTATTATTTTGGGTTGCTTGAAAACTGGAGAAGAAACAATACAATCTTTTGATATAGAAAACTCTGAGGGTTTTAATATTGGGGTTACTGATAGGGGGCACTTATTTTGTCAGACCTTTGGGCCAAATGGAGATTCAATTGATGTAATGTACTCTGTTGAATTATCTAAAAGAAATTTAATTGCAGTTTCAACTGCTGAATCATTTATAACTTTAAGTAGTTTTGATTATTTTAATAACTTAGTTAGGAGTTTGGAGATACCAGTAGATCAAAATTATATTTCTAGTAATTCTGTATTAAATTTTGGAGGAAGTGATAGTTACTTTAGATCCAATAATAATACAGATAAAACATTTAGCGGCAGTTTGAATAATTTAGCTATTTTTTCTGGTTACATGGAAGAAGAGTTTTTAAAAGATTTAGGAGAAGGAATTCTAGGTGATTATAGTTACACTGCTGAAACAGAAACAATAGAACAAAGAATCACTGGTTATTCTGAAACCATCGTTTACAGGACTGGTATTACTGGATATGATTATGTTCCTACTGGCACTCTGGAAATTATTACAGCTAGAGAGGAGTTTACTGGTAGTATTACTTCCGCATCTGACGAAACTAAGGTGGAAGGAGAACGTTACTACAAATATTATACTTTAAATAATGGGGACATACAGACATTTTATAAAGAAGAATTAGGAAAGCTACATTCTGATTCTGGTTATGTTTATTATCCCACAGGAGAAGATGCTTATGATACACTAGGATTAAATGATGTATCTGAGTCAATATCGGCTTATACGGAAACGACTGGGATAATTCAAGGAACAATTAGTATTGATCTATTCGGAAAAACTCCCTTAACTGGAGTTCTTTCTGAAGTTAGCGGTGTTACTCAAACACCCTTGGAAGAATCTTACTCTATCTACACTTTAGCTTCTTCTGGAGTAAGTATTTCAGTAGATTCTGAAGATTTTAAGAAAAACTTTATTTATTACATAGGAGACAGGTCATGACTTATAATTATATAGTATCTACTGGAGATTCTACAATATCAGGAAGCGTTTCAAGTATCCTCAATAAGAATAACTTGTCTCATTCTAGTCAGCAATACTTATCAACAAAATATTCGATATTAGACAAAAATGGTAATCCCAAAGTGAACCCATTTTATTTTGATGAATCTATAATAACAGGATCAAATTGTTCATTGCTTTCTTTAAATTCTCAAACCCTACTTGAAGGAGGTTTTTCTACAACAGAGGGAAAGAATAGAATTTATTACAATATAGAAGATTCTGGTAACTATACGATTGATATAGAAAACTCAAAAGGGAATATTATTTTTGATTCAGGATTGGATTTAACAAGTGATGATGTTCTCTTTTACGATAAGAGAATCAACTCTTCGCCATTTATAACAGGCAAGACAAGTACCTCTATAGGATCTTGGAATGATGTTGTCACTAATTTACTATACAGTATTGATGCTGAAGATCCCACTTCTGATACTTCAGAAATGGAACAAAAGTATTTTTTATTTTTTAATGGTCAGAAGGTGGTTAGTTTCGATTACTCTACTGATTTGGATGATGTTACGGGTATCGCATTTGCAATAAAGAAAGAAGATCAGGTATACGAAATTAATGGCGTTGCAGATATATATGGTTCAGGATTTATAGAGCATCATGTTGACTTTTACTTAAATGGAATGGAGGAAGATGTTGCAAATCTTCTGCAAACTTATACTGGGGTGTATATGATAGAGACGGGAGTAAATTGCTCTTTCACTTTGGTAAATCAAGAAACGGAAAATTATATATTATAATGGATATTAGAGAAAACGAAACATTGATCTCTTTGGACTTTAACTTTTCAAGTTCGGGAGGAAGTCATTCTGTATCTGTCCAAAGTGTTTTGAAGGCAAAGGACTTATCTGATTCAGAAAATGAGCTCGGAACACTTATTGGTTCTAGTGCTGGTCGCACCACCTTTTCAAATGAAAAGATTCAAAACTTAATGAAAAATTTCATAGAAGTTGAAAAGACGGTCGAACAAGATGGTAATAGAAAAACAATTAATAGAAAATACCAAGATATAACTTCTTTAAAATTAAAATCACATTGTTTTGTTGTGAGAGGTAGGGATTGTCACCCTCAAGACAAGGGTGTTTCTGGATCTCTATTTAATAGGCGTTCTAGAGATGTTCTGTCTCTTGGATCTGGAAGGATTTTAACTAACTTAGGATCTTCCAATCCTTTGCCAGCAGTTGGTGGTGGTCAACAAGTAACCATACCTTATTTTAGTGAACTTCCAAATAGTCCAATAACAAATCCTGAACAAAAATTCCCGTTTCGTGGGCCAAGAAAAATAGGAGGTGGAGTTATTGCAATTGGAAACATTTATAATGAGGAAAGCTCTGTGAATTCTGCTGGAGAAAAAACTTCCCTTGTTTATCAAGATGGAAAACTTAAGGAAAGATTGAGTTTCAACGAAGATAGGGTTAATATTTTTTATAAAAATAATCCAGATTTAGGTAATTATGACTTAAACTTCGGATACACCTTACAAGAAGCAAAACGAGGCTTTGCACAAGCTGGTATTGCTCTGATAGGATTGCCTGAATCTTCGACTGATGAAGTTTTGTTTTCTGAATCTGGCACTTTAGATTCTATTGCTTCATCTATTGCTTCAAGATATGGGTATTATTGGTTTGTAGACCCATTCAGTTCTGGAAGCATTAAGTTTGTTAATTCTTCTTCTTCTTCTCAATTACCTATCACTAATCCTTTTACTCAATCAGGAGATGTGCAAAAAAACTATTTAAGTGCATCATTTACAGAAAATAAAATATCTCCTAAAATAGTAAATGCTTTTGGAGCTACCATTGAAAAACAAACACAAACATTCGAATTTGAGACTGGCCAAAGATATACTCGTTTCCATAAACTAAGAATGGATAGAATGGAAAAACTTTTTAAAATGGATATTTCTTTGATTAGAATATTTTATGGATTATATATTTCTGGGAAATTTGATTCTAAGACTTTTGATGCTATAGCTCATTTCGCTACTTATACATCTGACAGTATTGAATGGGGAGAAGAATGGGAAGATTCTATTAACTTAAGGGGATTAAAACAAGGAACTTGGGGAAATTTTGTTGCTGGAACTTCTGTGAGAAGGTATATAAAGAAAAATTTTGATGGAAAATTCAATCTAGAGCTTGGTACATATGTAGAGCTTGGCAATAAGAGGCCATCCCTTCCTTCTACTAAGAAAATATATAATAGTTTAAAAGATTACTTTGATATAATTTCGTCTTCTGTTTTTGTATCTAATAAATTTTCCAGATTTAAAGCTAGAAGAATGCAGTGGGGGAGCTCTGCCATGAGTATATCTGGACCCTACAACATCAAAGAAACTAAGATTGAAGAAGTGGACGATCTTCAAACTTTTGACTCTGTATTGAAGCTTAATGGATTTCCAAATAAACAATTGAGCGACTTGTTTGACAACTCTGATTCTTCTGGAAGCTCAGGGGATTATGGATTCCTTGGGATTGTCAAAGGAAATCAAAGACAGTCTAAAGGTAAAAAGAAACAAGACATTGATTATGAAATTGTTAATGAAGAAAACTTTATTTTCTTTAAAAATTCGTTTACTAATATCAATTTCATGGTTTATACACAAGAATTTGAAGACCAAGTTAAAAGTTTAATTCGTCAATCTATAAATGCTTACAACAAATTTAGAAAGACACCCTCTGATATTCCCAATACAATAAAAGCCACTTATACTAGAGTAAAACGGCCCACAGACGAACCAGAAAACGACGAAACAAAAGAAGAAGAAGAAGATGAAGCAAGCAGGCAAGCAGGACTTGATGCTGCCGCAGAGAAATTATCTGAAATATCAGAAAGATTTGATATTAGATATTTTAATCTGAAAACTAATGGAGCTTCAGGAGATCCTTTAAACCCTATCACTCTTGATACTAAATACGGGAAGATTGCAGATATAAAAGCTTTAGAAGTTGCTAATTTTGGAGCTAGACAATCTAACGTTCAAACTTCCAAATCTTCTTCAAGAACAATAGTTGGTCTTAGTTTACCAAGCTCATTTTCTTTGACGCTTTCTGGTTTATCTATTCGTTTAGGAGCTTCTGGAGTGACTACTACAATTCAAGAATCGACAAGCAAACTGTTAAAGCCAGATGAACAACTAATTATATCTTCTGGGCAAAAAGCTTCTTTAGCCACAAACGTTAATGTTAAATTTAGTGCCAAACAAAAGAACTTTTTCGGTTTATAGTTTTTTTAAAGCAGCTCTAATCTTACGAGCTTCTTTTGCTGGGATGTCTGAGAAATCATTCCAGTCCTTAGCATCTGGATTTTTATATTTTTCTTCAGTCCACAGCTTTCTTAAAAGAACTTTGAAGTCTTCAAAAGATTCTCCATTCATTTCATCAACAAATGTCATCTTGAGTTGAACTATAGGAGACAATACAGATACAGAATCAATCTCATCACTTGATGCTTCAATGTAGGGTGCATTCATTGCATCTTTTGATTTGTCTATCTCATCTGCTCCTACAATGTGGATATTTAGGAAGTTTCGCACACATCTTACAAAAGCTCTATTACAAGCAATAGTTTCTAAAAACTTTGCCGCGAAAGACCCTGTATTTTGAAGTGTTGCATTAGCCACATCTTGGTAGACAATACGTTCTTCGTTGCTTTCATAGTTTGGAGACCAAATGATCTCACAGCTTGCGATTACGTAAGTATCACTTAAATGGTCAGTCTTGAAAGAAACGCTCTCAAAACCTCTAAGGCGAGCAAGCTCTTTAATACCGCCCAACATAATCAAAAGCTGTTTATCATCCAAACCTTCTGAAGAAGCAGGGACATCTTTTTTACGAGCTGTAAACCAATCTTTATTGGGGTAAAGAAATTCTGGCTTAATCATCGCCCTCCAATTTACAGAGCCATCATCGTTAAACTCGTACTCAGCATTTTCTAGAAGGCCATGTTTGTTTCGCTTATAAACGTCAGGACCGTAAATCTTTTCTTCACTCATTTCAATCAGTGTAAATCATAAGTTTCTCTAAGTCAATGAAAATATCGTCTAAATTTTCTTTTCCGTTCGCTTCAAAAAGAGAGTGGTATGCCTCGCCATTTTTCATGTATATGGAGTAAGATCTAATTTTGAAGTTTTTCTTTGGAAGTTTAATTTGTTTTTTATTTGATTCTATCTTCTCAGCATCTTCAATTAATACTATTTGATAATCAAAAAACTTATACCTTTCTTCATTTAAATTTTCTTTGCTTGTGCAAAACAGCCGCAAGGATAAGCCTTTATTTTTAACTTTTTTGATGAAGTCTTCGTCGAAACGATCAGAGAAATAATTAACGGAGTTTATATTTTTCTGATTTAATATTTCATCACCTAAAGGTTTATTTGTGATAATTGATACGTTATTATTTCTGAAGAGATGAATACAATTTTCTTCATTATGAAGCAAATCGAATCTAAGGATTACATTTTTAGAAGACACTTGATACTTATTGTCAGGGATAACGTGAATCAACTTTTCTTTAAATTTATCCCCTACATAGAGGGTTTTGTGAGAAGATTTATTCTTACCTAGCTTTTTTAAGATGGCATTAGCAATTTCTTCTGGTTTAATTAGATTGATTTTTTTGGGGTTTTCCTTTAAAGAG
>Ga0213866_10001304_pt1 | contig 18627 bp, 13 predicted proteins | sample PICome_11_FD_160079 | JGI IMG/M metagenome (GOLD analysis project Ga0213866, IMG submission 160079) | Coastal seawater microbial communities near Pivers Island, North Carolina, United States - PICO284 | ecosystem: Environmental > Aquatic > Marine > Coastal | place: USA: North Carolina...
AAGCCCTTCCTTCCACCATCTCAACTACATCATCTAACATAACCTCTGAGCCGTAAGGTGCTTTTATCATAAGATTCTTCATATAATACTGCGAAGAGCGCTGCTCCTCTGGCAATCTAACCAGAACCCTTACTTCATTTCTCCCCCTTTGCTGCTTGAATACTTCACTACCATAAAATGCGGAACGAACTTGCCTTGCAACACTAGAGGTATCAAAATCCAGCGTATAACCAAGATCCTTCATTTTAAAATCAAACTGCTTCTTACCTTGAGCTGAACCATCATCAATGTCTTTGGTGTTTGGAAATTGCTCTAAAGCCTCAGCTAACATTACAGCAGCCTTATCTAAAATTTGAGTGTCCTGATGACTAAGCTCCACTGTTATAGCAGCTCCAGAGCCAGGCCCTCCCCTATTTGACAATAATGAAAGCGACTCTAGACCAGCTATATCACCAACTTTTTCTCTCCAAATTTGAGTAAACTCTCTTGTGCTTATCGGACGCACATCACTATCGGTTAGATAAACTCTTATCTTAACGGTATTTTCATTGATAGATGAACGAACCCCATCAGATAATTGAGCTCCGCCATTCTCACTTATCACCTCCTTTGCGGCATTTATAAGCCTCTCTTGCACCCCCTTAGCCTGATTATAAGGCGAACCAATACGAAGTTTAGCTTCTGCATATGCAAAATCAGACTCCACCCGAGGGAAAAGCGTCATTCCCATTCTTCCGCTTTTCACATAGCCAATAACGACTACTAAAATCGCTATAAAAATGGCAAAAGATACGTATCTGTATTTTAAAACAAACCCTTGTAAAAAAGGTGCATACACATGCTTAACGAAAAGTTCAAACTTATCATTGAACGACTTTTGATATGTGATTAATTTTTGAAACTTTGTTGTCGGTTTTTTCTTGCCTTGCTTCTTAAACGTTAAATGTGCGGGCAATATAAATAAGCTTTCAATTAATGAGAATAAAAACACAATAATCACTACAATGGGGATAACACTAAACACCTTACCCATCCTACCTGGTACAAACAATAAAGGTAGAAAAGCCACCATGTTAGTCATCACACTTATAGTAATAGGCAAAGATATTTCCCTTGCCCCCTCAACTGCGGCTTTAAGGGGTGAATAACCTTTTTGGCGGTAATGATATACATTTTCTCCCGTCACTATCGCATCATCAACAACTATACCTAGCGCAATAATAAAAGCGAACATTGAAACGATATTTACAGTAAAATCGGTAAAAGGAAAAAGTAAGAATGCCCCCAAAAACGAGATTGGTATTCCCATACTTACCCAAAAAGCAAGCCTCATATCAAGAAATAAAGCTAAAAAGAACACTACTAATAAAAGTCCGATTATTCCGTTCTTCAAAAGAAGCTGCGCCCTTTGCTTAAATATCTTTGAACGGTCATTGAACGTTGCTATCTCAATATCACCCGGCAAAGTTTGATTAAGCTGTTCAATGTTATCCATAACGGCATTTACAACACTAACCGGGGTTTGTTTTCCAATGCGGTAAATATCAAATAGAACTGCCGGTTTATCATTATAAAAAGCAAAATTATTGCTATCATCAAACCCTTCACTTACCTTCGCAATATCGCCTAATAATATTCTCGAACCATTATTACGGGTAATGATTGGTATATCCTTGAATTGGTGAGCATAATCCCTCCTCTCTGACATACGCACTAAAATCTCGCCCTTGTCAGTTTTAATACGCCCACCACCAAGCTCTAATGCAACTTTCCTTACTTTATCAGCAACATCTGAAAGACGAAGGTCATAACGCCTCAAATTTTCAATTGATATCTCTATATGAATTTCATAATCCCTAGCTCCTGAAAGCTCTACTGAACCTATTCTATTATCCTGCTCAAGTATTCCTTGCACCATTTCTGCTGCGCTTCGCAAGCTCTTTTCACTTGCATTACCGTATAATGCCAGTGATATAACATCACGCCTTCGGTTATCTACGGTGACCTTAAGATTCTCAGCCTCAACAGGAAAGGTTGTTATCCTATCTACTGAATTTTTAATATCCTGAGATATACGTATTATCTCATCAACTTCCAGAACCTCAGCAACTACCCTCGCACTTCCCTCATTGGCAAATGAGCTTATTTCCCCTAGACCATCAATATCCCTAAGCTCATTTTCAATTGGTAATACTATTCCCTGCTCCACCTCTTCAGGGCTTGCACCAGGATAAGCCATAGACACAGATATAGTATCAAGGCTATATGACGGAAAAACCTCTTTTGTTGACATAGTATAAAAATAAAAACCACCCAGTAGACAAATTATCATCAAAAGATTTGCAGCAACCGGATGTGTTACCATCCATTTAATAGGACCATCCTTTACTGCATTTAGCTGTCTTTGGGTAAATTTTGCCATTAAATTTTATAATATCTTTTTAAGATTTGTCCTTATTTTCATCACCAACACGTATCTTCATACCATCTACTGCAACAGGAACATCCGAAGTTATTATCTCACTAACATCTTCTAAACCGTTTCTGATATAAACATATCGACGGTCTTCATGAATAAGCTTAACCTTCTTGAAAGCAAGCTTTCCATCTTTTACAGCCCAGACTACATTTCCATCACGCAGGAATTTTATAGGAAGACGTATAACATTTTGTATTGTCTTACCGCCCATTTTAACTTTTACATAATCACCCAATATTACTGGTAGCTCATCCGTATCTTCATCTCTTGCAAGCAATAACGGGTCAGGAATGGTCACAATCATATCGGCAAGGCGTGATTTATTATCAAGCGTTCCAACAACTTTCAATAAACGCCCATTACGCCAACCACGCCCGCCATCCATAACTATTCTAGCTAACGTAACCTTACTGTCATCATTAGGATCAGGAATATTAAGCCACCTCATATCCTTTAAAGGAACAGACAATTTAACCCAATATTCATCTGTGCTTACTAACTTTGCAACTGATGTTTGAGTATTTACCTTATCACCTATAGTCGCATTTCTTTCCACCACCATGGCATCAAATGGGGCATTTACAACAGTTCGACTTAAGTTCAAAAGTGCCATATCAACATCAGATTTTGCTTTATCCAACTCAGATTTCGCCTTGATAAGTTGAGGTTGACGAAGTGCTAGGTCAGTATTTTTTACCTTATAGCCACTATTTTTTGACAGCATTTGCAATTCACTTTTTGCAATTTCCTGCCTTCCCATTTCCAATTTAAGGTCAGCATATTTCTGTTTTAATATCGCCCGCTGTTTTTTTTCAGCAATTTTATAATCCTCATCATCAATATAAAAAATAGGTTCTCCAATTTCAAAAAAACCACCCGGAAGGAATTCACTTTCAGCATCGACTATTTCGCCGGATATTTGAGGTTTAAGCTCTATCTGCTTTGCAGGAACTATCTGCCCCATAGCTTCAATGACCAATCGGTAATCTCCAACTTCTATTTTCTTGGTTTCTACCAATATTCCTCTATTTTCAACTCTGGGAACCTTTATAGCTTCTTCAGGATTATTCACGTATAATACAGCAACACTGAATCCGACAAATAAGACCAATATAGAAAGCAGCGTCTGTTTAATTTTCATGTGCCCTGTCCCTCAACCACTTCATCAGTCCAGCCAGAAAGTCCTATTGAGCGATATAATTCAACCCTGTAAAGGGCAAGGTCACGCCTTGATTGCACAAGTTGACGCTCTAGAGACTGGACATTAAGCAACCCATCCAACACATTGATATAGCTTGCATTACCACTAGTATAGCTTCTTTGAGCCTGTCGCAATGATGAGCGTGATATAGTTATCTGGTCATTAATAGAATCTATCTTCTTTTCTTGATAGAAGTTCTTTGCAAGCACATCCTCAACTTCTCTTATAGCATTCAACACCGTTTCTTTATATGCGTAGAATTGCTCTTCAGCTAAAGCCTTTTGTCTTTCAACTTCAGCCTTTCTATTTCCACCATCTATTATTGGAACAACCACACCTGCCGCTAAATTCAACACCCAGCTATCAAAAAGAGACTCCAATGCAGATTCTGAATAAGAATATCCACCTGATAAACTTATTGAAGGGAATCTATCACGCTTTGCCGCAACTATCCCCCAGTCGCTCGACCTAACACGCAACCATGCCGCTTCCAAGTCAGGTCGCTCTTGCAATAATCTTGATGGAAGACCCGTCTCAGGTATAGGAAGTATTTCAGGTATTTTTTCTCCTGCTATTTCAACTTTTTTAGATGGCGACTTCCCAATAAGAACAGCAATTTGATTTTCAACTAACTCCTTAGAAGCCCTAACATCGGGCAATTGCGATTTAACCCGTGCAATTATCTCTTCTTGCTGCAAGATGTCTAAAACCGAGGCAGCTCCATTTAAATAACGCTTACGTTGCAATTTCAAAATATCTTCATTAGTTTTTAACTGCTCCTTTAGCAACGCCTCTTCGCTTCTAAGTGCAAGTAACCTTAGCCAATTTTCTGCTATAGAAGAGCTAATAGTAATTGCAGCAACTCTCAAATCCTCCAAGCTTGCCTGTGCCGAAAGAAGGCTCTGCTGATAGGAATATTTATTCTTACCAAACATGTCTATTTCATAGCTTGCCGCCGCTGATAATGAATAATCACCTACATGCGTGCTATCCGTTTTAGTATTTTCTCTTCCCCCCGACAACGAAACCGAAGGCAAAAGGCTCGAATAGCTTTTTCTTGCCAAAGCTGATGCTGCATCAAGTCTTTTTCTTGCTTGATTCATATCAGGGTTATTTTCTAATGCAGCCTGTATTAAAGAATTTAATTCACTATCTGCGAAAAGCTCCCACCATTTAGCGGGAACATCATTTATTTTTTTAGCATTTTTTAATACTCTGGAATATTGACCATCAGGAATGAGGAAAGTTCTCTTTTCCTCACTACATGCTGTTAACAATAACAGCATCAAACACAGTCTTGTTATATTCATCTTAAACAAAACACTGCTTCCATATGTACGGTTTAAAAAGCAAAACCACCCAACAATGGTCCGACCGTAATAATAACTTTTTTTAGATTAAAGTAAAGCCCCACCACACGAACTTCCTGAACCTGCTGTACAACCAAAACAGTGGTTATCCAAAGCTATTTTGGGTTCAACTTTTACGAATGAATCAATGTCCCACACGCTACGAATGCTCCAATTCAGTGGTATATCAAGCATCTGGTTAAAATCGCAATCGTATATATATCCATCCCAGCCAATAGAAACAAGCTCTTTACACATAACATTATCGGCAGCTACAGGGTTAAAGTTATCCACAAGTAATTGCATATACTCTTCCATTTTGCCTTCCCTTTGTAGCATATGGGCATAACGTTTTATAGGCATATTAGTAATCGTAAACAGATTATTAAATACGATACCGAACTCTTTCTTAAGGTGCTTTTTATAGTCTTTTTCCAACTGCTGTTGTGGAGGTGGAAGGTGTCGACCAACAGGGTTATAAACTAGATTTAGAACAAGGCCAGTCCCTTCCTTACCATAGCCAAGTTCATTTAATTTTATCAATGCATCTATACTTTTTCCAAATACTCCCTTACCTCTTTGCCCATCAACATTATCTTCCAGATAGCAAGGCAATGAAGCTACCACCTGAACCTCATTCTCTGCTAAAAATTCAGCGGTATCTTCCTGCTCTTTTTCATATAGGACAGTAAGGTTACATCTATCAATAACATCCTTACCCATGCTTCTTATCTGACTTACAAAATACCGAAAATGCGGGTTTAGTTCAGGTGCACCACCTGTAATATCTACCGTATGAATATTTGAATCTTTTGCAAGTAACTCAAGCAAACGCTCTATTGTTTTCAGCTCCATGTTCTCAGTACGGTTTGGGCCTGCTTCAACATGACAATGATGACACGCTTGATTGCATTTCTTGCCTATATTTACTTGAAGGATTTTGATTTCATCTCTTAACAAACTAACATCGCTCTCTTTAACTACTACATTAAAGTTTTTCACTAACCCCTTCTCCATTTATGAAATTTCTCAACCAAATTTAAAATCCCCTGAGGGGCATTTGCCTTTTTCCACATTCCTGCTGCATATTTGTTAGCCTCAGCCAAAGTTGGATAAATATGGATAGTTCCCAATATTTTATTCATTCCAATGCCATATTTCATTGCAAGGATATATTCAGATATTAAATCACCTGCATGCGCTCCTACAATAGTTACACCTAATATCTTATCCTTCTTAGGAACGGTTAGAACTTTGACAAAGCCATGCGCTTCACTATCTGCAATAGCCCTATCAAGGTCATCTATGCCATAAACCGTCACTTCATAATCTATATTTTGCTCTTTGGCCTCTTTTTCATTTAACCCCACCCTTGCAACTTCAGGGTCAGTAAATGTAGCCCAAGGAATAACACTATAATCAGCCTTAAACCTCTTAAATGGCGAGAACAATGCATTTACACTTGCATACCAAGCCTGATGCGCAGCTGTGTGGGTGAACTGATAAGGTCCCGTAACATCCCCACAAACATAAATACTCGGCACATTGGTCTGCAAGAACGGGTTTGCTTTTATAGTGCCGTTTTCCCTTATTTTAACTCCCAACTCCTCCAAACCAAAGCCCGTAACATTTGCCTGCCTGCCAAGTGCGAACAATATCTGGTCAAATTCAATTTCAACATCTTGTCCCATATGCTCACATATAAGCTTGTTCTTTTGCAGCTCCTTCGCATTATGCCTAGTCAGAACATCTATCCCTTCTTTAATGAATTTCTGCGTCACCAGATCACAAACTTCATCATCTTCTCTTGGCAATATCTGCTCATTCCTTTGTACGATCGTAACCTTAGAGCCAAGCCTTGCAAAAGCCTGCGCCATCTCAGACCCAATAGGCCCGCCTCCTAATATAACAAGCCTCTTAGGGAGCGCTTTTAACTCCCATAAATTATCACTCGTAAGATATTTAAATTTATCAACACCTTTTATATCAGGCACTAAAGGCTTTGCACCAGTAGCAACTATAATAGAACGGGTCTTATACGACTTGCCACCAACTTCAACACTATTGCCGGATGTTATTTTCGCATCCCCTTTAATACAATCCACGCCCAAAGAAGTGTATCTTTCAACCGAATCATGCGGCTCTATTTCTTTAATTATCTGATGCACACGCTTCATTACATCAGAAAAATTAAAATCCACTTGTGTAGACTTAAAACCAAAATCATGCGCACGCTTGGCATAAGATAGCATTTTTGCACTTCTTATAATTGCCTTACTTGGAACACAACCTGTATTTAAGCAATCCCCTCCCATCTTATGTTTTTCAACAAGGGCAACCTTTGCTTTGACCGCAGCTGCTATATAAGAAGATACAAGACCGGCCGAACCTCCTCCTACCGCAATAACATTATAATCATACTTCGCCATTTACCTTCTCCTTACGCATATATCCAATAACTTTCTTAGCCACGATTGGGAACAACCCTAAAATAACAAATGCCGCAATTAACGTCGGTGACGCAATGTCCGATAACGACTCTATCTGTGCAAGCTGCGTTCCTGCATACACATACACAGCAGTGCCAGGTAACATTCCAAGCTGGCTAACCCAGTAAAAAGTTCTAGTTTTAATTGGCACAAGCGCCATTACAATATTAATCATAAAGAATGGAAATGCAGGAACAAGCCTCAATGCAAAAAGATAGAACGCTCCCTCTTTTTTAAACCCTTCATTTATTTTAGTTAACTGCTTGCTATAATTCTTCTGCACATAGTCATGAAGCAAGAATCTAGACATCAGGAAAGCTAAAGTCGCTCCTATAGTACTTGCGAATGAAACCATTACAAGCCCCAGCCAAAAACCGAACATAGCCCCACCGAGCAATGTAATAACCGTTGCAGCAGGCAATGAAAGAGCTGTTATCATTACATACACAAAGCCAAAAGCCGCTAGCACTAACAGTTTGTTATTGCTATAGAATTTTGAAAGCTCATTTTGTTGCTGCTTAATATATTCCAACGTTGCATATTGTTGTAAGTCAAAAGCAAAAAATGATGCAATTGCTCCAATTACTAATATAAGCAATAGTATTTTTAATATCTTCTTATTCATAATGTACCTTTAAGTGATAAAAAGTATAAAAATCACATCTAAAATTTGCATCCGTACTATAAAGCTGAATAACACTAATAGTACAACAAAAACTTCATCTACTTTTTAAGATTATTCGCTACAAAACTAAAATCCGTTACAATTAACAATTTAACGTTTACATTTTAAAATGAATCGTTAATAATTTTATAATGATGGAAATTTTAACTTGAGAGAAGGAACTAATTATTGATGGCTAATAAAAACAGAACAACACAAACAACATGGAATAACCGACTAAAAAATCTATTTGAAACCGCTAATTGGCCTTCTCCCACAGTAAATAGGAATAGAAAAAAAACACCACAAGAACTTCCCTTTGGCCCAGCTCACAGTACCTTTTACAAACTGCCATATGAAACAAAAATCGAATTAGTTAAAGCCAGAAAAAAAGCGGAGGAAAAGCAGCTTCCCACCATCACCGAAGAAGACGATAATTCTAATAAAAATAATAATTCTTTTTACGATCATACCGAACCACCTGCTAAAAAGAAAAGTTCAACTACAACTAAAAAAGACGAGTTAATCCCATTTGATTCGGATAGTGACAAGATAAGCGCGAGCCATGTAAAAGGTGAGCATTGGATAAATCATAAACTACCTACCGTTCAAGAAAAAGCCAAAAGCAGAAGCCGTAATGAAATTGAAGATTTTTTTGCAGGTACATTCAGCAGTGAGGAGTTATCACGAGCTGACAGACCTTTTATTAAGTTTAATAAAGAAAAAGACACTATAGATTCTGACCACGTCGGAGAAAAGCATTGGGAAGCAAGGTTAAAAAATCCTCAAGAAGATAAAACGACAAGACCACGTAGAAGATCGCAATCATTTACCGAAGGAGTTACTCCTCAAGAGCAGAACCCAAGCAAACCCAAATCGAACCCAAGGTTGTTCAAAAGGTCATTAAGTTTCATGGAAATTATTCCTGATTCAAAATCACGATAAAGTTTAAAAGCAACTTCGATAATATTTTATAAAATTTACTTCCAATAAAATAAAAACATTATTAAGCTGTTAATCTTCGTTAAATTAAAAAGAAACAATATATGAAGGACAAAGGAAGTAAATTAGCATTCTTACAGTTCAATTCCACTTGGAAGAATAAGCCCAAAAATGTGGAAGGCAAAGCTTTTCCAGAAAGAAGCCATAGCAACAGGGACAGAACAATAGCTCTTGAAAAACCAATGCACGGCTATAGCGATTTCTTCAAGCTACCATACGAAAATATAGAAGAGCTTCGCTACGTAAGAGCCTTTGAAGAACATATGCCAACGATTCAAGAAGAGTCAAAAGAAGATACAAATGTACTACATTCAATAAAAACAAAAACGCAAAAACCAAAAGGATTTTCAAATATGAAAAAAAGCGGCTCATTTACAAAAAATCTAAGCAACTTAAGCCTATCAAGCATCGACAGTACTGACAATACCGCTCCCACATCAAAGTCATCAAGTTACAGCTCCATGGAGTCAACCTTTAGTGAATCTAAAGAAAAAGCACAAGATGAAGCACCTTCACTAGTTAGAAGAGTATCAGGTTTATTTTCCGCAAAAACAGACGAAAAAAGTTTAACATCAAATCCTTTTAGCTCAAAATCAGCAGAGCCTGGATTATCATTTATTCAAGAAATAATAAAATCACATGACTCAGTTGATTACGAATCAATAACATTGCAAGAAGCACTCGCAGACAAGAGGGAAAAACAACTATTCGATGCCGGTTCGGTAACTCTTCAAGAGGCAATGTCAGAAAAATGGAAGCCTTTAAAAAGTACGGATTCTACAACCACCCAACAAGAACGCATCACTAAACAACGCTCTTCTGGCTTAGAAAACTCAAGGTAAAATAATTATCGCTAAAGCTTGCTTAAGATTAAAATTATCCAGTTATTTCAAAGGTAATTAGTGTATAAAAAAACAATCTGAAATTAAAAATATTATAATTTTCTCTATTTATTGGTTAACAAATAATTTATTACGTGTATAACACATTGAGTGATATGTCTTAACTAAATCAAGGGAATAATTATGAACATATTTTCCGAGCTAAGGGATAGCCTTGAAGATTTCGTAAAAGAAGCATCTACAGATGAAAAAAGCTTTATCGAAACTTTCAAGAAGGCTCTAGAGTCTCAACAAACTGAAATTTTTACCAGAATGTTGAAGGAAGAACCGGATAAATTATTTGCCATTCTCCGCAAAGTTAACCCTATTTTAAAGACACCGAATGGCTACATAATAACGCTATTTGATGATGTACAAGAGGCTTTAACAAGGAATGATGTTTTCACTGTTGCTCCATATGCTCCAAAGATGGATCCTTCAGTCGGCCCTTATATGCTAGCAAGGGATGATACAGAAATAAACTACCGCGACAAATCAATGATGCGTGCTGTACTTCGCCTTGATGACTTGCCAAAAATACGAAAAATGGTATCACAATATACAAACGAAGCCCTTGATGAAGCCAATGGTAATATTGAAGTAGTTAGTAAAATATCAAGAAAAACACCTATTAGAATAACTCAGGATTATTTTGGCTTTAACGCCTCAGAAGAAGATTTGTTCAAATGGTCATATTGCACTCAAGCTGACATGTTCCACAACCTGACTAATGACGAAGATGTTCATAAAAACAACATCCAATCTGGTCAGGAAATGAAGGAGTTCCTTAAAAAAGAAATAAGTGAACGCCGTAACAAAATAAAACAAGACCCTTCACTTGATGACTCATTCTCTCGCCTTATTAAAATCACTGAAAATAATGATGCGTGCGATTTTGATGATGAGAGGATAATCGCAAATGTTATGGGTCTATTAGTTGGCGGCGTTGAAACCACTTCTCAAGCTATAGTCCAAATATTAGACCAGCTTATAAGAGTATTCCCTGAAAAACTCGAAGAGGCAAAAAAATATGCTAAAGAAGGTGATAACGAAAAGTTTGATGCTTATGTTTGGGAGGCGCTTCGCTTCAACCCAATTAACCCTTTTGTAGTTAGACTTTCATCACAAGATTATACTATTGCAGCAGGAACTATTAGAGAAACTAAAATTCCTAAAGGTTCTGTAGGGCTTATTTCAACACGCTCTGCCATGAGAGACGAAAAGCAAATTCCAGACGCAGACTCGTTCAAGACTGACCGACCTAGCTATCATTATATGCACCTAGGCTTCGGAGCACATGAATGTTTAGGTAAATATATTGGAATGGTAGAAATAACTGAAATAGTTAAACAGATACTCATTCGAGACGATATAAAAATAGAGCAGCCAATTGAGTTTTCAAATGGTAGCCCATTCCCTGAAAAATTTGTATTAAGCTATAAATAAGAAGTCAAAATGAAATTTATAAATCCAAAAATCATAACTTTTATTGTGGTGGCATTAGTTGCTTCTGCATGCATGACCCTTTTTCCACGCAATGAATTCACTAAAGAGATTCGTTATCTTGACCAAGGATGGTCAAAAGAAGATCGAACATTATATTACCGTACAAGCCAAGGTACTTTCACCATTCCACTTGCTTGGATGAAAGCACTTGAACAGCCTGGATTCGGTGAAAATGACTTGCTAATGGAACCTGGCTTTATGAGCAAAATGGGTTTTATGTACGCAGGTGATAATGACATGGGTCTTGCAAAAGGTCTTCCTATAGGTTTTGCCGTTACTAATGACCCGGAAACTAACCAACCATTTATTGGTTTTACATGTGCATCCTGCCATACAGGTCAGCTTAATTACAAAGACCCTAACACTAACGAAATTAAAGCTATTAGAATCGATGGCGGTGCATCAATGCATGCACTTGATAAGTTCCGTACGGTTTTAATTACCTCAATAGTTGAAACACATACTAAACTTGACCAGTTTGAAAGGTTTGCAGCAAGGATTTTAGGTGACAATGCAACCCATGATAATAAAGTGAAGTTACAACAGGCACTTAAAAATGCAGTTGAAAAAGGCTTCAAAACAGGTCTTACTGAGGCCATTAAGGATATATACCCAGTTGAAGAAGGCTATGGAAGGCTTGATGCTTTACAACGCATTTCAAACACTGTTTTTGGCTATGACCTTGAGAATATTCATAACTTAAGGGTAGGAAATGGCCCTGTAAGTTACCCTCATGTTTGGGATATCAACAAGCTGGATTGGGTTCAGTGGAATGGTTCAGTTAGGCAGCCAATGGCTCGTAACGTTGGTGAAGCCCTTGGAGTTTTCGCAAAATTGAACCTTGTTGACGAAGATAAATTATTCGACTCATCGGTTCCTGTTAGAAATTTATATAAAATTGAAGAAACCTTGAAAAAGCTAAAAGCACCACAATGGCCTGAAGATATATGGCCACTTGATATGCAAAAAGTTGCTCATGGTAAAAAGCTTTTCAAGAAAAACTGTACTAGCTGCCATGGTGAGAAAGTTATCAATGGTACGGACGAATGGCGTGTTACAATGCTAAGCTACGACCAAATAGGTACCGACCCTACCGCTGCTAAGAACTTTGAAAATTACCGTGTAAACTCCAGCAAAATAGGAGGCCCTACAGAGGCTGACCAAGCTTTTGGTTTGCACTTTATAACTGAACAAGTTATGCAAAACCGTTATAAAGCAGAAAGTGTAACGCCATATGAGAGGCCAAAGTTTGATGGTAATGGCCGTAGAAACCTTGTGCGCGCACCATGTGGATATAAAGCCCGTCCTTTGCATGGTATATGGGCAACAGCACCATTCCTACATAATGGTTCAATCCCTAATTTATATGAGCTATTAAGCCCGCAGAATCAACGTTCAAGAACATTTGATGTTGGTAGCTACATGTTCGACCCTGTCAAAATAGGTTACAAAACAAATGTGCGTAATGTAACCAGATTTGACGTAACCAAACAAGGAAGCTCAAATAAAGGGCACATATTCGATGATGCACCGGGTGCTATCGGCTCTAAACTGACCGAAGAAGAGCGTTTTGCGATTATCGAATTCCTAAAATCATATAAGTATGGAGACCTTGAGACTGAGATAGTATCAAGGCAAAGAACTTATCCATGCAGCAACACAAATAAAATTTATGGAGGTTAATATGACTGGAAGAGAAAGGTTATTCGCAGGTATATTAGGTGCATTAATGCCAATTTGTGCAATTGTTCTAACATTAGACCTTAGCACCATATTCTCTGAGGAGTCTGGTCTTTCAACAGCCAACCTTATAGGCTTCACAATTCAGTTCGTTATATTTTTATTTGTAGGCGGCACAGTCGCTTACATGCACAGCGATGAAACAAAAGCTTATAAGCTATTTCAAATTGGAATGGCTACACCCGCCTTGTTAGCCTCTTTTACAACCTCAAACAGTCTAAACACTGCGATTAGCGGTGGTAGTACAGAAGAAGCTACAAACGAAACTTCAACGCCGTCCGCTACGCCAGTGGAAGGTACTTTTAATTTCAACCTTATATCATCTGCTTTTGCATATGACGAAAAGAGCAACCTTGATAGCCCTGCAGAATTTCAATTAGCTATGGGTGGAGATTCTTTTTTTAAACAAGTTATTCAAGGAGTAACTGGTGAAGCAGTTGGTAACGCAAAACCTAAAATAAAAACTCCGCCTAAAAACAACACCAACAAAAATAACACTAAAAAAAACACTCCTGGTAAGACGACAACCATAGCACCTAGGCCTGCACCAGCGGCAGTACCTGCATCAACTGCGACTATAGAAAGTTCATCATCTGCTAACGTTATACGCGTCCCAGAAGAAGCATCATTAGAGATAGAAGAAGTAATAGCTCCATCTTCTGATGCGCCTACTGGAAGAAACACTCAAATGTCGTATGAACAGTTGCAAAGAGAACTAAGGAATATTGAGTCTCTAAAGCAACAAATAGAACGCCAGATGCGAGTAATTAGACCTGCAAATCCAAATTAACTGATAAAGTTTCTAATTATTTTCGAACAAAAAAAAACTCTCCCAATTGGGAGAGTTTTTTTATTCTTAAATCCAAAATGGAACTAGGCTACTTTTTTTTTGCCCTTTTCCACATAAGTTTCCCATAGCTGCCCAAAGAAAAATTCACCAAATTTAGCAACTGCTTTTGCAGATTTCTCAGGGTGGTTAATTCTAGTAGCACAAGCAGTTTCTAACTGGTCAACAAAATCAGGGATTAATATTTTTTGGATTCCCTTGGCAAACACTTCGCCATTCTCATCCGCACCTTTATATATAGTTACATATAAAGTACTTGTATCTTCCCATATTTCCTCAACAGAGAACTTACCATCACTTCTAACATTCTTTTTACCAACAAAATAGAACTGCTCACCATCTGTAGAAGTAAGGAGCATAGAGTAATCCATGTTCTTCATCTTAGATTCACCGCTATCATCTACAAACAAGTTAAACTTACCTTTCGAGACAGAAAGCTGCTTGTCAGATAATATAGGGCATTCGACATATCCTGTAATACTTCCCAAATGACTACGATTAGCAATAAACTCCTCCATGTCATCCATTGTTATAGTAAGCCTGAACTGCAAACCCGCCTCACTTTTTCCAAGCTCACGCCCCTTCTTGAACCCATCTTCGAAGTCGCTAGCACCTTGGCTTGCAAAACCTCTCATAACTTCAGTGAATGTAACTCCAACACTTGATGCATCCTGAATTTTAATTTCAGCAACATCATTGAACTCATATGAAGTTTGCTTCCCTCTATCAGCCACCGCAATTGCAGCAGCACGTTCAGAAACTGCACAGATAGTAAATAACGGATTAACTCCCAAAGAACGTGGAATAACCGAGCCATCCATTACATAAAGCCCCTCATGCACAGCCTTCTTATCACTTGAACCAGCATCAAACACCTCACACTTGTGGTTTACAACTCCAGTTTCAGAATCTTCTCCCATTCCACAACCGCCTAGAGGATGTACAGTTATTAGCTTTTCACCAAAGAATTTTTCACTAATAGGATTCTCAAGATAAGTGCCACCCAATGCAGAAGTAGCTTTTATCATATTTTGCTGCACATGCTTGAATATCTCTTTTTTAGCGTAACCCGGCCACAAAACCCTTATCCTGTCATTTTTAATATCAAGTTTTCCATCTTGGTCATCATTAGACATTATAAGACATGTTTGGGTATTTAATGTAGCGCCATGTTTGAAACCTCTGGTAAGGCTTTCTATCTGACGATATATTTCCTTTGTATTATCAATAAAGCCACTATCAGTATCTTCTCCAAACGCAGAGGCCGCAGAGGAGAAGAGCTTAGGAAGCAGAGGCCCTAAGGCACCAGGTGCAGAACCTTCTTCTATTATCATCCCATCCTTTAGCGGTTTATCCGCTGGTCTTGCATCAATTATTGCAGTTATACATGGGCCAACAGGCTCTCTAGATTCAGGACTATCATCACCAAAACCTATTGAATTGACTTCTTGGTCGGTATTATATGAAAAAGCAAGCACATCTCCATTACCACTAAAACTACGCCCTATATTATTTGATACGGCAAGCCCCTTCTCTTTTGAACGCATTAATATCTCAGTAGAACCTAAGCTTCCCGCTCCTACCACAACAATATCAGCCCTGATAAAGCTTGTTTTAGGGTTTCCTTTTGCAGGCTTGCCAGGTTGCTGTAGATAATGCACATTCCAGCTATTATCTTCATTCTTCTGTATGTGACGCACCTGCATTTGTGTAAATATATGCGCACCATGATTTTTTGCATCAGGTAGATAGTTCTTATCCAGAGTATTCTTAGCTTTAAAACGACACCCTGAACAACAATCACCACAATTATTACATGGCAATTGCTCAACACCTACATGATTCTTACCGTTATATTCAAAATTAACATTAATATCCAAATATCTGGTTTGATATCCCAGCCCCTCGCCTGATTTAAACAGAGCTTTAGTTTTTGGTAACTCAGGATACCCCTCCTCACCAACTGGGTATGGATTTGCCTTTAACATCTCCTTAGAATCATCATACGCCTTATGCACCGCTTCCATATCGGCTCTTATTTCTGCCGGCCAGACATCATCTTCGAATACTCTGGCATCAGGTTTAATGCTAACATTAGCATTTATTAAAGACGTTCCTCCCAAACCACAGCCAACCAAAACATTCAGGTCTTTGTTAACATGAAAGTTATAAAGGCCAAGAGGGTTCTCAGGCAATTTTGAAACAATACCTTCTGCTGATTCAATGTGCATTTCAGGTGCTGCACTTATTGCCGTATTAGGAAAATCTTCAGGTAAATATTCCTTACCACGCTCTAATATACAAACATTATATCCAGCACGGCTAAATCTGCTAGCAGCAATAGAAGCGCCATAACCTGAACCTATAACAACAACATCATAACGATCTTTTAATTCAAAATACTGATTAGCAAGACCTTGATTTTTCATATTTTCATTCCTTATGTAAATTTTCTAAAAATCTATAAAACTATCCGACACAAATTCCATAACGTGGCAATATATTATGCAAAATATTGAAACGATGCGCCTGAGCTGCATCATGGAACATTTTCCAATCGCTTGTTAAGAAACTATCCTTATATTCAAATATAGCTCCTTTGGCATCTATACGTTCTTTTGTACCAGTTGCAATATGCTTCCATGACCCCTCACCTTTTGCAACATATTCAATATTTTGCTTTCCAAATGAGAACTCTCCGTCAGCAATTGCTTTTAGCCACTGCTTGTGTCTTTTTTCACCATCATCATCATTCAGGTTTGTTATCATATATTTGATTTTTTCCATGTCATCATCACCAATAGGCTCAACAACTTCATTTATATTACCTGCCTGATAACGCACTATTGCAGCATGCATCGCCTTTATCGCATGAATAAAATCAGAAGGGTTATCCCTAACTATCTCTTCACCCAAACCATTTATATAGCTCCATTTCAAATATGGCTGGTCAGGATAACTAAGTACTGCTCCATGTCCCAAAGGCTGAACGTCATCAACAAAATCACTGGCTGCATTATCAAATATTCCTTTAAAGAACCCTTTAATGCGCTCAGTTATCTTTTTTTCATCAATATTTGAACCATTATGGTCAAGAACCTTTATCTTGGTTGCCCTATTTATTGGGTGGGTCGTTCCGCAAAAACCATAATGCGCCCATGTGTCTATATATACATGCATGGTTATGCCTAGCCTGTGCAAACTATAAGGTCGCTTTCTATCTGTAATACAATCATTTACCATATCATGAGCTACATAGCTGCCCGGCTTGCAGATTAATCTCCTAATAAATCTATCACTAACATTTTCTTCATCGGCTTTTTTAAGATTATTTCCAGGAAGAAAGTGGAAAGGCACCCAGGCCTTATGATTAGCAAGCTCACTAAAATTACTATAATCAAGCATCTTGTGCGCCGTTGCTATACGCGAATAAGTCGCACCATTATCAAATCTTACATGTCCATGGTTTGTTGCATCATCAACATATTGCGCACAATGAGCTATTATTTTAGCGTCATCATGCTTCATGCCTGCTAAGCGTGCAACCACATAAGTTACACCGTGATGAAAATCTATTTGCATAAAATACCTTTATAAGCCTTAAATTATAATTACTTAAAGTTGAACTTCTAAGCTATTTTTGCAAATAGTCAAGCCGTCTTTTCCAAATGCTCTAATATGAAAGGATAAACGTCCTTATTAGCATTTTTACCGAACATGCAATCTATATGACCATACTCCTTGATAACCTTCCTATCATACTGGTCAGCATTAAAGTTTTGCTTTAACAGGTCATATGTAATCGCTGTACTTTCAGGCAAATAACACTCGTTATCTTCACCACTAATAAACAAAATAGGCAGATCTAGATTTGAAAGATTGCCTAAATAAACATCATTTCCATCAAAATCGACAAGGAAACCTTTTCGACATATTTCCGCCAGATGTTGGAAAGTTTTCATGTTAGCCTCACCAAACAACTCGTCCAAATTATCATGTAAAAGATGAGTAAGCTGGTCATGCCTATAAAGCGATGCATACATAAATGTGATTCTATGACAAGTAGGATTACTACACTGCCCTTGAGCTTCTGCCATAGCATATATGCCAAGTGCCTTGTCATATAGATTCTCAAACAAATTATTATCATTCACATCCGCAGTCAAAGAATCGACACCAAGCTTGCCTAAAAATGAAGGTAAGTGCAAACCAGTCTTCAGTTGGGTTGCCTTTGGTATCACAGCATGAGTCGCTATTTGTGAGCAAACGATTGAACGAATACCTTCCAAGCCTGCCAACATTGACATAAAAAATGTTGTACCACCATAGCAATGCACCAATGCCTGCACTGAATCTTTACCCGTTTTGGTTCTGTCGCATGTGTTGACGTAAATAGTTCTATCGTCTAATTATTGTCATTGTTTTATATAATTCAAGATTTATTCATGACAATATCTCCTCAACTACAG
>Ga0213866_10001305_pt1 | contig 18609 bp, 17 predicted proteins | sample PICome_11_FD_160079 | JGI IMG/M metagenome (GOLD analysis project Ga0213866, IMG submission 160079) | Coastal seawater microbial communities near Pivers Island, North Carolina, United States - PICO284 | ecosystem: Environmental > Aquatic > Marine > Coastal | place: USA: North Carolina...
TTGGGAATTTCTTGTCAAATATCATCGCAGGTCTTATTGCATATAGCTTTTTACCTAAAAAACCGTCTATTAAATATCAAACAATTAATTCAAATCAACTTGTTGCTTTTTAATCGAACTCAGGTTCTAAGTATTATTTTAACCTTTATAAACGTTATTTTAATGCTTGTAAATACTTCGGGAAGGCTTCGAAGTACTTCTGAACCGCTTCGAACCCTTATTAGAAGGGTTATACCCTTGGTGGTATGGGGTCGTTTTGAAGTTGAAAGCTAAAAAAGCTATTTTTTAGAGTACTTGGAATATGTTGTTTTTTTTGGGATTGTGGGGTTTTAGTGCCTAGCCAGTGTTGGATGGCGTTACATTTTTTCTTTGACTAAATTACAAAAATCATAAAACGTTTTAAATGAATCAAGATGTCCTTTTTCGTTACATCTTTTTGCCAATTCATCTAAATAATGAGGTTCAGCAACATCACGAGGATGGTTTTTAGAATATCTTATATTGCGTTCGAGTAACATTTCTCTCAAATAGGCAAAATGAAAATTTGCGTGAGTATCAAATTCATTAGAAGATGGCATTAATTCAGGATCATTTTCTTTAACATTATAATGATCTTGGTATCTTTTCAAATGAGCACTTTGAGGATTACTTTTATATATTTTCTCATTCCCAAGAAACCAAGTTTCAATACATCTATTTTGAACTATAAGTACTATTTCGCATGAGTCGTTAAGTTCAATATTTTCCTCTTTAAATTTCTCTAAATATTTATTGACTTCTTGTTGACGCTCTTCGAAATTGTTATCATCTGTATCTATACAAATGATAAGGTAATCATACTTTGCAATAGAATTTATGTCTTGAATAGAATTTTTTAAAACATCAGATAATATTCTAGGATATCCATTTCCTGAAATTAAAAAGTAATTATTTTTATCTACTTGCTCAAACTGGTTGACCCTTTTTAACTCACTACCTATAAAATGGTTAATGAATTTTGGGTATACTTTTTTTTCAGTGCTTCGACCTTCAACTAAAAAATATAAATTCATCTCTAATTAGTTACTCCAGTTGTAAACTCTTCCAATTGAGTTAATTGTATAAACGCTTCCTGTTTTGATTTAGTGAAATCGACTATGGTATTGGCGTCTTTTGTAACTACATTACTTCCTTTTCTAGATACTAATTTCCAATTTTTAAAACTAATTTGATTTATTATATATGGATGATGGCTTGTTATTATAAACTGTAATTTTCTTTGAGATGAAGTTTGTAAATCAACTGTTAATTCATCTATACAATTAATACCTAAACTATTTTCAAATTCATCTATAAGAATCACGGTACCTTCGGAGCATAAGTATAACTCACTTAAGTGCATTAAAGTTCTAAACATGCCTGAAGAAATCTGAGGTTGAATAATCCAATCAGCTACACCCTTCTCTTTTAGTTGGATGAATAGTATTTCTTTTAATATTGAAGGAGTATCGTCATTATCCTCAAAGTCTAAAGGTGCAATTTTAATATCTGTAACAAATGGAAATATGTCAATAAATTTTTCCTTTATCGAGTCCATTATTTCTTTTGCGTTATTAGAAGCCAAATATAATTTAGTAATAATGTTTTCGTCAGCCTCTCTAATAGAATCGATATTGGAATATTTTTTTAGAATTCTTTCCTTAGTAAGAAAGTCGGGATTAAAATTCCGAGGTTTCATTTTTGATTCAACTTGATCACTAAAAATAATCCTTTGAAATCCAGTATATGCAGGAGATATCAAATCTTCCTCTTTTAATAGATTTAATACACTTTTTTCTTGGGAAAGTTTTACTGTTTTATTTCCATTGAAAATTATTTCTTCTGAATTTCTATCTATGATCATAAAACCATTAAGAAAAATTTTTTCCTCTAGAATATTTGGAATATCTTTTTTTTCATCATTCTCAGGATCTTTGAATCTAAGTATGTTTTTTCCGTTACTTTCATATTCACCAGACCATCTATAGATATCATTATTAATGGTTGTGAACTCAATATCCCATTTTATACCCCCTACCGAATCTCCTCTTGAAATAGAACGCAATCTCAATAGTGTTTGAAGGATTTGTGTTTTTCCAACACCAGAAGCTCCAACAAGTAAAGTTAAGTTTTTAAATGAAACCTTTTCAAGATTCCAATTTGAATCAGTGTCAAAATATGATATGAAATTTACTTTCATTATTTATGTGTAATTATTTTTGCAAGATAATTTATTGTTTCAATTTTAATCGTGTTGATTGTTTTTTAATGACATCCAACGTAAGTATAATAGAAATTCCCTTTATTTCTATCACAACTAAGCCTAAATTTCTATGTGCAAATTTAGTTAAAAATTAAATCTAAAAGAATTTTACGTATTATCAAATTAAAAAGTAAGATTTTTACCAAAAGCCAACAGCTAAAAGCTATTTAATATTCAAACACTCCATACACACTAGAAATCGTCAACTTTTTACTGTCTGAGGCTTCTACTTTACCCACAATTTGTGCGTCTACATTGTATGATTTTGAAATGGTAATAATGTCTTCCGCAATTTCAGGAGAAACGTACAATTCCATACGATGTCCGCAGTTGAATACCTGATACATTTCTTTCCAATCCGTATTGGATTGCTCTTGAATGAGTTTAAAAAGTGGCGGAATTTCAAACATATTGTCTTTAATAATGTGGAGATTTTCCACAAAGTGTAATATTTTGGTTTGCGCACCACCACTACAATGCACCATTCCGTGAATGTCTTTGGAAGTGTAGTTGTCTAAGATTTTTTTGATGATGGGTGCGTACGTTCTTGTTGGAGATAAAACTAATTTTCCAGCGTCAATTGGCGAATCTGCCACAGCATCTGTTAGTTTTATTTTTCCAGAATAGACCAACTCATTTGGCACGGCATTGTCAAAACTTTCAGGATATTTCTCCGCAAGATATTTGTCAAAAACATCATGTCGCGCAGAAGTTAATCCGTTGCTTCCCATACCGCCATTGTATGATTTTTCATAGCTTGCTTGCCCAAAAGAAGCCAAGCCCACAATGACATCGCCTGCTTTGATGTTTGCGTTGTCAATCACGTCGGAGCGTTTCATGCGTGCCGTTACGGTAGAATCGACAATAATGGTTCGGACTAAATCGCCCACATCTGCCGTTTCGCCGCCCGTGGAATGAATGGTTACGCCAAATTCTTTGAGTTCTTTGATGAGTTCTTCACTTCCGTTGATGATTGCCGAAATGACTTCACCCGGAATTGCATTTTTGTTTCTTCCAATCGTAGAGGACAACATGATGTTATCCACTGCGCCCACACACAGTAAGTCGTCAATATTCATAATTAACGCATCTTGCGCAATACCTTTCCAAACTGACAGATCGCCTGTTTCCTTCCAGTACATATACGCTAACGACGATTTTGTTCCTGCGCCATCCGCGTGCATGATTAAGCAATAATCTTCATCATTTGTGAGATAATCAGGGACAATTTTACAGAATGCTTGTGGAAATAAACCTTTATCAATGTTTTTGATGGCATTGTGTACATCTTCTTTGGATGCCGAAACGCCGCGCATTGCATATCGTTTTGATACTTCTTGACTCATAGTTGTGTTGTTGTGCTACAAAGATAATTTTTTCGCATAAACACAAGGTTGTATCAACCCATAAATATACGATGAATGTCGTATTTGTTCGTTATGAATTAATTGTTTACTTTGTTATGCATTGAAAAACAAGCAGATGAAATCTTTTTTTATTATTTTCTTTGGAATTTTCGCTACGTTTTCTTTTTCACAAGAAGTAAAAACTCAGAAAGAAATTTTGGGGGTACCCAATACCGATTTGGTGACTGATTTTAATTTGAAAGTTGGCAATGGAAATATTGTTCCCAAAACAATTGATGAAACACAATTTGACCAACGCACAAAAAGCAGTTCGCAAGAAATTAGCACGACTTTGGAACGAACAAAAAAATGGAATTTTGATGTCGAAAATAGACGAATTACGTTCAATTCTATTGTATATAAAGACCAGACAACCACAGAAAGATACTTCTATAATCAACAAGAAAATTTGTTGATGTACAATTACAAAAGTCCTACTTTTAACTACACAAATACGTTTACCTATGATGCTAATGGAACGTTCCGATATGTGAAAATTTATGAAGGAGCATCTAATAGTTCTAGACAAACATTCAAAAAAACAGACTATGGATTTGAGTCAAGCGGACTTACGTTTCAACAGTTTTATCTGAATAAAAACTTAGTTTACAAGATTGTGACAAATTATAATAGCAGTGAACCTTCTGAAACATTTTACACTTATAATTCTAAAAATCAAATCCTTACTATAAATTCTCCTTTTGCAATTACGAATTACACCTATACTTCAAATGGTGAAGTTGACACGTTTTCAGAAACTTCTAAAAAGACCCAAAAGACAACAAAAAGAAACTATGTATATGTGTATGACAAGTATGGAAATTGGACGATTTCACTATCGCTTTTAGATGTGAGTTATGCTGGAGGAATTTCAAGTTTTCCGAATCCGAAATTGCGAAAAATCACGTACAGCAATGGCGAAGTGACTGGAACTACGAATATTGATGACGTTGCCACGGAACTTGTTTCGTTGCGAGAAAAAATTCGTCAAACAGCCACAACAACTACGTCACTTTCTGGAGTTGCCACTTGGAGAAAAATAGACGCTGATAATTTTATCTTTTTTTTAGCTAATGAAAGAGTGATAGCAGGAAAAAATGCACGTATGGGCGATCATTTGTTATTTTTCAGTATGGATACCAATGAATTATTTCTTTTAGAAAACTTTGATACACAACCGATTGATAAAATTATTGATGCTAAAAAAATGAACGTTGCTACCGAAAATGGTTTTTGGTACAGAATTCCGAAAGGTGGCGTGCATGTGTTTTTGAATGACGGAACGTATATTGATAAGACGGAAATTTTTGAATATACGCCCAATAATATCGATGTATTTTTTAAAGGTGACAAACATTCCGAAAAGGTAGTTTTGACCGATTATAGAAACGCGAAATCTTTCACCGTTTATCCTGTGACCTTACTTCAAAATTATGCGAATAATTCGGCGAATACAATGACCGACAGCGCGCAACAATTGGCAAATAGCTTGGATGAATATGCTGATTATTTTACAGGCGAATGTGTAACAGGCGATTGCAATGATGGCTATGGCGAGAAAGAATTCAAAGATGGAAAGAAAGCTAGTGGTTTTTTTAAGGATGGAAAAATGTACGGCCCAATTCATACGTCGGGAAAGAATGACAAGAAAAGTTCATTCTCGGTTTTTAAAGGTTCGTTCCAAAACCAAGAAGGATTTGCCTACGAATATAATGGCGACAACTTGATGATTTTTACCGATAAGTCTAGAAATATTGGTTTTTACAATGATTATAAAACGAAGAAAACCTATCAGTTGAATTACAGAAACGGAGAAGTAATTTCTAAAAAAGAACTTCCCTATAACGATTCAAAAACCTGTGTAGTTGGGAATTGCAACAATGGTGTTGGAATTTATGAATATACGAATTCTACCTACATGGGAACGTTTAAAAATGGCAAAAGAGATGGTTTTGGTATTTTATTTTTCAAATCTGGTGGCGATTATATTGGCGAGTTTTCTAATAACAATTTTCACGGATTAGGATCGTTTACAAGATCTGAATATGATTATTATATGGGGTATTACCAAAATGGAAAATATCACGGACAAGGCGTTTTGTACTCTTCAAAAGATACTTACCAAGCTGGAAATTGGGTGAATGGTAAATTGGAAAGAAAAGTTTCAAATTCTAGTTCAACTTCAAATTCTAGTTCAAATTCAACTTCAAATTCATCTTCGACTTCAACGGCTTCAACCAATTTTTCTAACGAAGAAAAGAACGCAATTTTAGCCTGTAAAAATGATGCAAACTGCGTGAAAGATTATTTTAATGTACTACAAACACGTGAAAGTAAGAATCTATCTGACGAAGCATTGAAACAAAAAATGACTGAGTATTTTCATAGTTTGTACCAACTAAATCCTAAACTAGCGTTTGATATTTTGTTTAAGATTGATATTTCAAATATTGATATCAAATCCTTGCCCGAAGCTGTACAAAATGATTTAAGAGCCAGAGCGCAGAAGGTTTCTGATGGGTATAAGGAGCGTAAGGGGAATTGATGGGGTTTCGTAAATAAGCTTGATTAGTTAAAAATTATATACTTTTCAGGTTTACAATTCATTAATTTTTTCAGGATCTTGTCTTGTATCAAAAACATTCACAATTTCAATACGTTTAAATTCAAAATTAATCCAATAGACTATTTTGTAATTTTGAAATACTAAATACCGAAATTTTTGTTTTCTATTTTTTAGCCTGATCTCAATTTGTCCGATTTCAGGTTGTTTTTCAATTCCAACGGTCGCATCAACAATACCATTGACTATTTTTTGAGCTATTTTTGTACTTGCTTTTAATTCGTAATAACCGTAAATATCTTCTAGTTTATTTTCAGCAAGTTCTAACCAATAAACTTCTAACTCCATTTTTGGATTTTAGCTTTTAAATCTGAAGCTTTTATTATTCTCCCATTTTTTGAATCCTCCATTGCTTGGTCAATTTCTGCATTGTATTGCTCCATTGTCATTGGTTTGAGGTTGCTTTCAATCAATTCAGCTTTTCGCTTGCGTAATAATTTTTCAAGTCCACTTACGATTTCTTCGCTTTCTAATCTTAAAAACTCTTGAACAAATGATATTTTTCTTGTTTCTAAGTCCATTGTGTTTGTCTTTTTATCAAAGATACAAAATTATCAATTCAGTATTTTTTTTATGGTTTTTTCTAATTTTCTAGCTTGTTCACAATCGCTTCTCAAAACACATACTTTCCGCCACACTCATATATTGATCTTAGTTGGGGAATACGTTGATAGTATTGTGATCGCTTTTTATTCAGCAATTCGCTTTTCCAAATCCATTCTTTCGTGTAAGATTCTGACAACTTCTATTTCATGTTCTGAAATCAATTGATAAAATATGATATGTTTTCCAACGCTTAACCCAAGTAAGTTTTTATGTACTCCAAAGTATTCTTTTCCAATTTCAGGATTTTCTCCAATTTCTTTACAAGCAAATTTTAGTGTTGCATAGTATATGTCTGCTTGATTTTCCGACCATTTTTCAAACGAGTACTTCCATATATTATTTAAGTCATCTATGGCTTCTTGTCTTATTGTAACTCTAGCCATTCTTACGTTTTTCAGCTTTTAACTTTTGTAGATTTTGGTCAAAGTCAAAGTTTTCAACTATTGGGCTATTCAGTCCTTCTTGAATAGCATTTCTTAAAGCGATTACTTTACTTTCTTCATTTTCTAATAATCGAAGTCCAGCTCTGATTACTTCGCTTACATTTTTATATCGACCATTAGACACTTGACTGCTAACAAATTCGTCAAAATAATTTCCGAGAGAGATAGATGTGTTTTTGCTCATTTTGATACTTTTTATTCAAATGTACCAAAAATTGGTATAAAGTGCAAATTCTCGAATTATACCAGTTTTGCTTTAAAATTACTCAATAAAAAGGCAGTTATTTTTTCTTTAGGCAAAAAAGAAAATGCAAGCATAGCCATAGCTACGGTTACATTTTATTTTGAAGAATAAAGGAAAAAGCCCAAGTTTTTGTGAGTAATTTTAAGGTGAAAATGGTATTATATACAGTTAGTCACAATATTTTAATAAACCATTTTACAATCGTTTCTTAAAACACACACTTTCCGCTACACCTATATATTGATCGTAATTTGGAATGCGTTGGTAGTTATTTTTTTCGTAAAAACGAATGGCTTCAGGTAACATCGTTCCTGTTTCTAAGATACAACGTGTGTTTCCAAGTTCTTTTGCCCAAATTTCCAAGGCATTTAGAATCACAACTCCGAGATTTTTTCCTTGGTGCTTTTCTTGAACGTACATCCGTTTTATTTCTACCGTTTCGGAATTGTATTTTTTAATGGCGCCGCAACCAATCGGTATTTTTTCTGAATAGATAACAATGACATGCGCTAGATTTTCTATGCTATTGAATTGACTGAAAAATTCGTCACTTTCGCCATTTCTAATCGTGAGAAAAGCATCAAGTTCTTTGACCAAGTTGATGAAATCTTTGTCTGTGAAATTGGTGCGTTTGGTTTGGATGTTCATGGCTATTGAGTTTGTTCTCGACTGCATTTCGACTGCGCTCAATGTGACACGCTCGAACTGACAGTTTTAGTTTGTTGTTTTGTTTGTTGATTCGATATTTTACGTCAGATCGAGTAAATTTCTGATAAGAAATTTGTATCGAGATCTACTTGAATTCAAAGATCGTTTCATAGTACTTCTCGATACAGTTTTTCTCCGCTTCACTACGAAAAACCACTCGAAGTGACGACATCATTATCAAACCTAAGCGGGAACGAGTCTATCTCGTAAACAATAACTCCCTATACTTCACTAACGGCCAAATATTGTCATCTACTAATAATTCTAATTTGTCACAGTGATAGCGAATTTCTTCAAAATACGGCTTTACTTTATCACAATAGGCTTCTGCGGCTTTTTGACCTTCTAGTTTGTTTGCTTTCTTGCGTTCTTCCGTCATCGCATTCACTTTTGAGTTGATTCCTGCAATATGCTCTGAAATGTTTTTTATCAGATCGATTTGTTCTGAGGCATATTTTTCAAAGTCTTTTCCAAAGATTTCTTTGAGTCCGCTTACATTTTCAATCAACGTATTTTGATACCGAATTGCCGTTGGAATGACATGATTTCGTGAAATATCACCCAACACACGTCCTTCAATTTGAATGCGTAAAATGTATTCTTCTAGTTGAATTTCGTGACGTGCCTCTACTTCTACTTTGCTCATCACGTCCATTTCTTCGTATAGATCGAATGCTTTTTTGGAAACCTGTGCTTTTAAGGCTTCTGGCGTGGTTTTGTTATTACTCAATCCACGTTTTTTTGCTTCCTTTTCCCAAGCTTCTCCATAGCCATTTCCTTCAAAACGAATTTTTTTGGAGTCTTTTATGTATTCTCGTAAGATGTTAAAAACAGCTTCGTCCTTTTTTAAATCTTTCTTTTCGATTAAGGTATCAACTTCTATTTTAAAATCTTTTAATTGCTTTGCGATGATCGTGTTTAAAACTGTCATTGGCCCTGCGCAGTTAGCCCAAGAACCGACCGCCCGTAATTCAAATTTGTTTCCTGTAAAGGCAAATGGTGACGTTCGGTTTCGATCTGTATTATCGAGTAAGATTTCTGGAATTTTCCCAACAATATTTAGTTTTAAGTCTGTTTTTTCTTGTGGTGATAGTTTTCCTTTGGTGACATTTTCCAATTCGTCCAACACAGCAGATAGTTGTGATCCGATAAATACCGAAATGATTGCTGGTGGCGCTTCGTTGGCTCCTAAACGATGATCGTTGCTCGCACTTGCAATCGCAGCTCTGATGAGTTCTTCATGATCGTGAACTGCTTTGATGGTGTTGACAAAAAACGTCAAGAATTGTAAGTTTTTCATCGGTGTTTTTCCAGGACTTAGTAAGTTCACGCCTGTGTTGGTTGCCAGTGACCAATTGTTATGTTTTCCTGAACCATTGATTCCTGCAAATGGTTTTTCGTGAAATAATACTTTGAATTGATGACGTTGCGCTATTTTTTCCATCACGTCCATTAATAAGGAGTTGTGATCGACTGCTAAGTTGGCTTCTTCAAAAATGGGTGCTAACTCAAATTGATTCGGTGCCACTTCATTGTGACGTGTTTTTACAGGAATTCCTAACAACATACATTCTTGTTCTAAGTCGCGCATATAACTCATTACTCGGTTTGGAATCGATCCAAAATAATGATCGTCTAGTTGTTGTCCTTTTGCTGGCGAATGTCCTAATAAGGTTCTTCCCGTAAGGGTAATATCAGGTCTTGCAGCGGCTAATGCGGCATCAATTAAGAAATATTCTTGTTCCCATCCTAAAGAGGCATTTACTTTCGTAACGTTTTTGTCAAAGTATTTACAGACTGCGGTTGCGGCAGTGTCCACAGCTTGTAACGCTCTGAGTAATGGCGCTTTGTTGTCTAACGCTTCTCCTGTATATGCTACAAATATCGTTGGAATACATAAGGTAGTTCCGTATACAAATGCTGGCGATGTTGGATCCCAAGCCGTATAACCTCTTGCTTCAAACGTATTCCGAATGCCTCCGTTTGGAAAACTTGAAGCATCTGGTTCTTGTTGTACTAATTGTCCGCCTCCAAATTTTTCCATGGCACGTCCGTTGCCAATCGTTTCAAAAAATGCATCGTGTTTTTCTGCGGTAGCACCTGTTAAAGGTTGAAACCAGTGTGTATAATGAGTTGCTCCTTTACTAATTGCCCATTGTTTCATTCCGGTAGAAATATGGTCTGCAATTTTCCGATCGATTTTTGTTCCAAATTCTATGGCATTCATTACACTTTTGTAAGCATCTTTTGTAAGATGTTGCAGCATTGCATGTTCATTGAATACATTAGTTCCAAAAATTTCCGAACGACGGCCTTTTTCTTCAATTTCAACAGGTTTTCTGTTTCGTGTTTCTTTTAATGCATTAAATCTAAGTGTAGACATAGTACTATTTTTTTTTGCAAATATAGCAATTTAGGCGTGATTTTTTTACTTAGAAATAATTATACCCTAAAAAAATAGGGGTTGTTAATAACAATTTGATAATTTACATAAATTTAACCTCATTTTTGTAGAGGTTGTTTTTAAAAATTAAATATATTTGCCAATCAATTTATTAATGTGAAACTATTATGAGCAAATCTAAATTAGAGTATATCTGGTTGGACGGATATTTTCCAACACAAAACATGAGAAGTAAGACTAAAATTGAAGATAATTTTAGTGGTAAATTAGAAGATTGTCCAATTTGGTCTTTTGATGGTTCGTCAACGCGACAAGCAAAAGGAGGTTCTTCAGATTGTTTGTTAAAGCCTGTTGCTATTTATCCAGATCCTGCAAGAAGAGATGGCTATTTGGTAATGACAGAGGTTTTAAACGCAGATGGAACGCCACATGTTTCTAATGGTAGAGCTACTATTGAAGATGAAGATAATGATTTCTGGTTCGGTTTTGAACAAGAATACTTTATTATGGATACGAAAACACAGTTACCTTTAGGTTTCCCTATTGGTGGTTATCCTGCTCCACAAGGAATGTATTATTGTTCTGTTGGAGGAAAGAATACTCATGGTAGAGATTTGGTGGAAGAGCATGCAAATTTATGTATTGATGCTGGATTGAATTTTGAAGGAATCAACCAAGAAGTTGCATCAGGACAGTGGGAATTCCAATTGTTTGCAAAAGGTGCTAAGAAAGCTGGTGACGAAATTTGGGTTGCTCGTTATTTATTAGATCGATTGACAGAAAAATACGGATATTATATTGAATATCACCCAAAACCATTAGGGAAAGATATGGACTGGAATGGTTCAGGTATGCATGCCAATTTCTCTAACTCAGTTTTAAGAACGTGTGGTTCAAGAGAAGTGTACGAGCGTATTTGTGAAGCTTTTAGACCTGTTGTAAAAGAGCATATTGCGGTGTACGGAGAATTTAACGATCAACGTTTAACAGGTGATCATGAAACAGCTTCTATTAACGATTTTAGCTATGGTATTTCAGATCGTGGTGCATCGATTAGAATTCCAATTATTACCGTTGAGAAAGGTTGGAAAGGTTGGTTAGAAGATAGAAGACCAGCTTCTAATGGTGATCCTTATAAGATTGCAGGAAGAATTATTAAAACTGTAAAATCGGCTAATATCAGTTAAGTAGTTCCGGTTTTAGATTATATAGAAAAAGAGCTTGCAGGAATGTAAGCTCTTTTTTTTATGACGTATTTTCATTTTTTTAAAAAACCAAATAGATAAAAAAGATATATGCAAAAAATAACAATACACCTTCATAACGCTCAATTCCGAATTTTTTAGGAATGAACGCTAATGGATACAGCACAAATGCAAACCCTAACATCCAAAAGATATCTCTGGATAAAATTAAAGGTTCTACTACTGGAATTTCAGTAATCACAGCCGTCAATCCTAATACAGAACCAATGTTGAATATGTTAGAACCAATTAAGTTTCCAAGTGAAATTGCTTTTTCTTTTTTGAAAGCCGCAATTACGGAAGCTGCCAATTCTGGGACACTGGTTCCAATGGCAATCATGGTTACGGAAATCACACCTTCACTGATGTTCATGTTTCTGGCTACTTCTTTTGCGCCATCTACCAAAAATTCTGAACCAAAGTATAAAGCAGCACCACCAATAGCTAACCAAGTAAAGATTTTTAGATAAGATATAGTAGCGGCAGCATCGTCAATTTCTTCAATTTCGATATCTTCTTTGTTGTTTCGCGCAGAGCGAATTAGAATGACCAAGAATGCTACCAATGCAACTAGTAAAATGATCCCTTCTAATAGTGTTAATATATTATCATTCCATAAAAAATAATAGATCAGTAAGGAAAAAATCATCAATACAGGCCAAGTAAGTCTGTAAAATGTATTGTTGACCGCAATCGGTCCAATCATAGCAGTGATTCCAAGTACAAGTCCAATATTCGCAATATTAGAACCTATGACATTGTTGATGGCAATGGCAGGCGAATTGCTTAATGCAGCATTGACACTTACTAATAATTCGGGTGCAGAAGTCGCAAACGAAACCACCGTAAGTCCAATGACCATTTTAGAAATATTCAGTTTAAAAGATAATCCTACGGAAGCTCTGACTAAAAATTCTCCACCAACAACGAGCAGTACTAATCCCAAAATTACATACGCTATATTTTCCATGTATTGTATTTTTTTTGCGAAGATACTATTTCCTAGAATATGTTAAATAAACTATAAAATTCGTTATTTAACTATTTTTATAGTTTGAAAACTATTTTTTTAGTTATGTTTGTATTGAATTATACGTAATGACTATTAAATTTATTTTGAAATATGCAAAAATTAACCAACAAGGAAGAAGAAATCATGCACATTATTTGGCAACTTGAAAAAGCATTTGTCAAAGATATCATGGCAGAGATTGAAACTAAGAAACCGCATTATAATACGTTATCTACCATTGTTCGGAATTTGGAAGAGAAAGGATATGTGTCGCATAACGCATACGGAAACACACATCAATATTATCCTGTGGTAACCAAAGAAGCGTATCGAAAAAAGTATATGGACTCCGCAATTCAGCATTATTTTAATGATTCGTATAAGAACGTGGTATCGTTTTTTGCGAAAGAAGAAAAAATCAGCGTAGAAGATTTGAAAGAGATTATTAACCTTATTGAAAAAGAACAGTAATGGACGGTTTATTTTTATTTTTCGCGAAAAGTTCAGGCGTGCTCCTACTCTTTTTTGGGGTGTATTTTGTATGGCTCCGAAAAGAAACTTTTTTTAATGAAAATCGGTTTTTCCTGTTAGGCGGCATGTTGATTTCTTTGGTAATTCCTTTTTTAGTGATTACGAAATATGTTGAAATTCTAGCAATAAGAGCCGTTTCTAATGGCATGTTTACCATAACCGGAACGCAAACAGTAGAGGAAACTTCACTTTCTTGGACAACGATTATTTTGTTCATATACATGGCAGGTGTATTATTTTTCCTCGGTAAGTTTTTGATAGAACTCGCTTCGCTATGCAAATTACTTTGGACTTCTCCTGTTTCAAAAAGAGATGGACAGTTTTTATATATTGAAACAACGGCTACATTTTCACCATTTTCGTTTTTTAATTACATCGTGTACAATCCAGAATTGTATTCAGCATCCGAGTTAACAGCTATTTTAAAGCACGAACAAGCGCACAGTCGTCAATTACATTCCGTAGATGTTTTTGTGACAAAACTGTATTGTATTGTATTTTGGTTCAATCCGTTAGCATGGTTTTACAAGAAATTTATATTACAAAATTTAGAATTTTTAGCCGATAGTGCTGCCATTAAACAAACAGCTTCCAAAAAAGAATATCAACTTACGTTATTAAAAGTTTCAGGACATTCATATTGTCCTGCATTTACCAACAATTTTTATAATTCATTAATCAAAAAACGAATCGTTATGTTACAAAAAACACAATCCAAACACTTAAATCGATGGAAACAAATCCTGATTTTACCGATGCTTGTTGCATTTGTATTTCTATTCAATACAGAAGTCATCGCAAAAGAAATTCCGACGACAACTCCAACCACTGAAAAAGCCTTCATTCAAGAAGAAGTTGTTGGCGATTTGGTCGTTGTCATCACAAAAAACACGACAATTGAAGAGTTGAAAGCCTACAAAAAATTGTTTTCTTCACAAGACATCAAGTTCACATATAGTGATATTGATTTGAATTCAAAAGGAGAAATTAAACGTATCCGACTTGTTTTAAGTGCTAAAAACATGGAAGCCGCAAATGGAGAATTTAAAGCTGCCGAAGATAAAGCAATTACTGAAATTCAGTTAGGAAAACGTGACAATAACTTGTTTATTAAATCGAAAGCATTTGATAAAATGGGCGAAGGATCGTATACCTATACCATCACGTCTGACTATGTGGATGATGACGGGAAAAAGAAGAAAATCTTTGTAAAAACACTTGATAGCGCAAAGACAAATGTAAATACTTGGGTGACTAGAAAAAAAATTGAAACCGTTGATATAAAGAACAAAGACGGAAAAGAAATCATTATTGTCAACGGAAAAAGAGTATCTCCAGACGAAATTATAGAAGAAGAAATTGAAATCAAAAATGGTGAAGGGAAAAACTTCATTTTCATAGGAAATTCTACGGATGATAAAGACAAAGATGTTGAATTTGAAGTGATTAAAGAAGAAGATAGTAAAATTGTTTTTCACAATTCTAACAATACAAATCCGCTTATTTTCATTGATGGAAAAGAAGTTGAAAAAAGCAAAATGAATGAGTTAGATCCTAATAAAATAGAAAGTGTTTCTGTATTGAAAGGCGAATCAGCTATTGAAAAATATGGCAAAAAAGCCAAAGATGGCGTGATACTTATCACCACCAAGAAATAAATATTCTTTACTTTTTAAACTAAAAAAGAGACTATAAAATTATAATTTCGTCAAAAATAAACTTGATTTGATTGCTCATCATCATTAAAAATCTATGCAATGAGATTCTGAATCTAGTTTAAAACGATGTTCTCAACATTTTAAATCAAAAAAAGCGTCATATCTATAAAATAGGACGCTTTTTTTATGCTCAAATTTTTAATCTACTAAAAACGAGATTCTTGAAATACTTATGCAAGAATTAAATAAAATGATATTTATAAATCTGGTATATGAAATTTATAAATGTCATTACCAACTACTTTACAAGTGAAAAAATTCTTCATTATTTAGCAGTGTGATTTTGTTGCAACAGTCATCCAGGTGGAAGCTGAAAAACCTGTAATAGAGTAAGCTTATCAAAAACTAATTTTACAATGAAAACTAAAATTTTAAAATGGGGAATATTCTTCTTCATGGCTATTTCCTTTATAGCTTGTAGTGAAGATCCAATTGTCGACTCGACGTCTGATGAAGTCGTTACGCAAAAAGAAAGATCATTATCGAGAGGAGATTTAGTATATTCTGACTTAGGATCAGTATATTCCAAAACAGAAGCGAGAACTATTTTTGCAAAAACACTTGCCAGAGCAATTAGCGGTAATCGAGATCTTAAAAACTTTATTTATAACGAAGCTGCGACACAATATAATGGTGATTATGAAGTGTTATACCTTATGGTGAAAGATAAAAATATAGGAGGTGTACCTTTTCACCAACTTTTAAATAATACAGCGCGAGGATTACAATATACAAAACAAGTTACTCCAGACTTCTTTTCAAATGAAGTTTTAAAAGCCGATCCAAAACTGACTATCTTTTTAGAAGAGCGTTATTTTGATAATATACAAGCATACGCAATGCCTGTGAATGTTGGTGTACAACCTGCTGAAATTCGTGAAGCACAAACTTCAGGTTACACAGCATTTAAGGAAGATGGTTCAGAATACGTAGTGACTGAATATTCGCAAGACACTGTATTGATGGGTGTAAAAGAAAATGAGCGAATTGAGATATTTAATGTAAACACTTTTAATACAACGGATGGACGATATATATCTAAATTCTTGAGCGGTCCATTGTGTAATGCATTTTTACAACAAATTATTCAATTGTTTATTACGGCTATTATCGACGGAGACCAGTATTTAATTGTACAAGTAACCAAACTATATGATATTTACAGATGTATTTGTTTAGGTGACTGTGGTGACCCAGATGCTGACGGTGACGGAGTTCCAGATGCACAAGATGATTGTCCAGATGAAGCGGGTCCTGCATCAAACAACGGTTGTCCTGAAGAGCCAAGCTGTGTTGCACCAGACTGTGACAGAACTACATTTGACAAAAAAGATGAAATCTATAAATTCAAATTTAACAACTGTTCAGCATACAGCTCAACATCCGAGTTATTTGAAGGGAAAAGAGAAATGCGCGCAGTCATTGTATATAGCTACTTGGACCCTGTGACAAACAATGTAATATCAACAGATATCAAGAAAGCAGGATCGTTTAGCAAAAGTAGTTTAAGAAATTCAAATTGGATAGGTAATTGTACATCTACAAAATGGGCAACTACCAATTGGGAAACGTTTAACTGGGATTACTGTACACATGGAGAACAAATTAAGATTTTCTGGTATGAGGAAGATCCAGGACAATGGGGAACTTTCAACTTAACGGTGAAGTTTAAATTAGGCCCAGTAGACATTAACTCTTCATTAGACATTCCTCTCAAAAATAATGATGACATATTAGGAGAATCTGTAGTACAGTATTGTGATGCTGCTACTGGAAGCGGAACTTTATATAACACAGGTAGTATTCAGTTTTATTATAGATTACAACCTTAAAAATATATTAAGTTTTTTCTAAAAAGAAAATTAAAAGAAGCTATCTTGAAATTTCCTGATAGCTTCTTTCTTTATTTGGATGAATCGAAGATGTTTTCAAAACACTTACACCAGTTTTGCTTTAAAATCACTCAATAAAAAGGCAGTTATTTTTTCTTTAGACAAAAAAGAAAATGCAAGTATAGCCATAGCTACGGTTAAATTTTATTTTGAAGAATAGAAGAATAAAGGAAAAAGCCCAAGTTTTTGTTAGTAATTTTAAGATAAAAATGGTATTAATTATCAAGGCTTTAAAAATTACTCAAGCACTTTTTTACCTTCTGTAAAGTCATAATTTCGTCAAATCAAATCAAGTTTGGTTTCTCATCATTGTTGAAAATTTATGTAATGAGATTCTGAATCAAGTTCAGAATGATGTTCTCTAGATTTTACATCAAAAAAGAGACTGTATAAAAAGTTTTAGAAATGTCTTTGCGAAGATTTTTTATTCTGAAGCAATCTGTTATATTAATGTTAACACGTTGTATTATCTACAACTTTGAGAAGCTTTTAATATTAAATTAACAGTTTTTTAAACCAAAAAAAGAATTTTCACTCCTTTTATCCACTTATATCTTTAACAAAGAACCGATTTATCATTCAAAATTTTGATGTTTTCAACTGAGTAATCCCATAGTTACAGCATTTATAAAATGACCCCATCTTGCTTACCGTTTTATATTTAATTTAGTATCTTTAGGATATTAACTAAAATTTTAACTCATGAAAAAAAGAAATCTTAAATCATTAAAGCTTAACAAAAAGTCTATTTCCAATTTTAATAATGAAAAATTAAAAGGAGGAATGTCTTTATCTCAATGTAATTCTCAATGTGGGTATTCTTGCGACAAGAATTTATGTGGTAATTCTATAGAGCCTTGGTGTATTAAAGACGAGCAATAAAAAGTCTTGAGTAGCTGATATAAAAATTGCGAGCTTCGGTTCGCTTTTTTTATGAATTTATTTTATGTGCATATCTAACAGCTTTACATTGAATATAGTTTATACTTACACTTTTCAATTGTTTTTTACTATTTTTAACCAATGAAGAAGTCTTTTTTTAAAATTATAGCCAAACTAAATAAACTGTTGCTTCCTTCTTTTTCTAAAAAACACTTAGATTTGAGTAAAGCGACAAAATTGCAGTTAGCTATTATTGGATGGCGTTATTACATCACAATCAATGCGTTGGATTGAGTATTTGTTTTTAAGGTAGCCGATCTGTTTTGATGAATCGTTTTTCAGTTCAAAAAAGATTATTTTTTTACACTTTATTGTTTGTATTTAATATAAAAATAAATATATTTGCACCCGCAAAACGGCCTCGTGGCGCAACTGAATAGCGCACTTGATTACGGCTCAAGAGGTTACTGGTTTGAATCCAGTCGAGGTCACAAGAGCGGACAAATTAACAGTATTGTTTTTTTGTCCGCTTTTTTTGTTGCTCAAACGTATTGAAAGTGAACGTGTTAATTCAAATATTGAATTAGCTTTACTGGTTCGAACTACATCTTTTTT
>Ga0213866_10001306_pt1 | contig 18607 bp, 13 predicted proteins | sample PICome_11_FD_160079 | JGI IMG/M metagenome (GOLD analysis project Ga0213866, IMG submission 160079) | Coastal seawater microbial communities near Pivers Island, North Carolina, United States - PICO284 | ecosystem: Environmental > Aquatic > Marine > Coastal | place: USA: North Carolina...
ATAAAAGACAATTTCACCCCATCTGTTGGTAATTTGGAATTGGTAATTTTGAATTTTATCAATTCTAAATCCACTCACTCCAAATTCGTCATTTAATCCATCACCATCTGGTGTAAATGAACTTGGGAAATAATATATGAGGTTATTTTCAATTAGTAATTGTTTAGCAATAGAATCAGCACAACCTTCATTATTTTGAACTTTCAAAATAACTTCAAACCAACCCAACGAATCGTATGTATGAATTGGTTCCCATTCATCTGAAGTTTGATTATCACCAAAATCCCACAAAATAGTATCGTCATTCGAAGATAAGTTTATGAAAGAAACCTCAGGGTTTAAAATTGTAATCTTCTCTGGCTCATGATAAAAATCAACATAAGGACGATCTGAAGGAACAAAGGTTGTGGATAATGAAGAAGAACAATTTAATACATCAACAATGCTAAGCTCAAAAACTTTACTGTCATTATCTAGTGGATAGGATAAGTTGTAACTATTAAAACTATAGCCATCTACTGACCATAAGACGCTTTGAATCGTTGTATCAACACTTGAGTTATTAGTAAAAAATACAGAGTCCTTGTAACAATCTTCCACATAGCTAACGTCAAGAACAGGGTTAGGATTTACTTTTATTTCAATTTGTTGAGGAGTAAAGCAATTTTGAGAACCATACTCTCTGAATTCTAAAATATAATCTTCAACAATAGGAAATGAAACTGCCAATTCTGAAGTATTTTGACCATTTTCTATTATGGCGCCATTACCATCAACAAAAACCCATTCTACAGGATTAGTAGGACTACTAATATTAGATGAAAATTTAATATCTGAAACACCTGCACAAAGATTTATACTTTGAGGCATTGTCTGTGCACTATCAGAAAATACCGATATTAAACTTGGTGTTGGAATACTGTTGATAGTAATATTCAAGGCAGACGTTGAATTACAGCCAAATTGGTTGGCACCTATTACTGAGAATTGATTATCACTTAGGTCAGAAGGCACATAAGTTGTTTGGTTGGATAATACATTAGGAATTGACCATGTATATGAATCAAAACCTAAAGAAGCAACTAAGTCTATTTCTTCTCCAATACAAATTGTAGTAGTGTTATTTCCATTAACTGTTAAGTCAATTGGTGTTGACTGATTAATTACAAGATTGGCATCATCAGTAGATTTACAACCGTTGATATCCGTTACTTCTACCAAATAATTAGTTTCTGTTAATACAGGTGTTATCTGATTTGTAGAATTTAAAATAGCTGGTGTCCAATCGTAATTCACATATCCGGATGTGGAATTAACAGCTATAGACTCACCTAAACATATCACACTGTCAGAGAGTGAAACTTCAACAATAGGTAAATCAAAAATTGTAAGCTCTAAAGAGTCCGAAGAAGTACAACCACCATCCGCTGTAATCGTTACTGAAATTTGATTATCTAATAAAGATGTGGGAGTGTAGGTATCTGAATTAGAAGATATGCTTGAAGGCAACCAGTCGTAGTTAATATATCCTGAGTTAGTGTTTAGGCTTATTGTTTCTCCAATGCAGATTTCTGAATTATCGACATCTAAATTTACAATAGGTAAATCAAAAACTTGTATTGCTAACGAATCAGAACTTGTACAACCACCATCTGCTGTAACAGTTAGAGAAATCATATCAATTGATGATGAAGTTGGAAAATAGACATCCGTGTTACCTGAAATACTTGAGGGTGTCCATGCGTAGTTGTCATAGCCCGAATTAGAACTAACCACTAATGAATCACCCATACACAGATAGTTATCATCAATTGATAGATTTACAATAGGTAAATCATAAATCGTTAAATTTAAATTATCTGATGAAATACAGCCACCATCTCCCGTAATCGTCACAGAGATTTGATTATCTGTTAATGATGTAGGGGTATACGTATCGGAATTAGAGGATATAGTTGAAGGCGACCAGTTATAATTTATGTAACCAGGGTTAGTGTTTAAACTTATTGTTTCTCCAATACAGATTTCTGAATTATCGACACTTAAGTTTACAACAGGTAAATCAAAAACTTGTATTGCTAACGAATCAGAACTTGTACAACCACCATCTCCTGTAACAGTCAGAGAAATCATATCTTCAGATGATGAGGTTGGAAAATAGACATCTGTATTGCCAGAAATACTTGAGGGTGTCCATGCGTAATTGTTATAGCCTGAATTAGCACTCACCACTAAAGACTCTCCCATACATATATCCGTATCATCAATTGATAGGTTAACACTTGGCAAATCATAAATCGTAAAATCAATAGTTTCTGTAGATGAACAACCAAAGTCTGAGGTAACTATTACAGAAATTTGATTGTCTGTCAAAGAAGTAGGCACATAGGTGTCTGTATTTGAAGATATTGCTGAAGGTGTCCAATCGTAATTGTTATACCCAGAATTAGTATTTACAATTAGGGATTCACCTAAACATATTTCTGAATTGTCAATGGTTAGGTTGACAACAGGCAAATCATTTACAACTATTTCAAGAGAATCAGAACTTGTACATCCACCCTCTCCAGTAACAGTAAGAAAAATCATATCTTCTGATGAAGTAGAAGGATAATAAACATCTGAGTTTCCTGTTATAGTTGCTGGTGTCCATGAATAATCGTTATAGCCCGGGTTTGAAGTAAGCGTCAATGAATCAGTAAAGCATATTTCAGAAACTTCAGCAGAGAGATTCACTATTGGATTCTCATTAATTATAAAGTCAATAAACTCGGTTGTTGAGCACCCCTCTTCACCTGTAATAGTAACAGATATTTGATTATCTGAAGATGAGTTTGGAGTGTAAACATTGGAGTTTAGTAATTCGGCAGGAGTCCAAACATAATTATTGTATGATTGGTTGACATATACAGTAACAGACTCTCCCAAACAAATTTCAGTATTATCTATACTTAATGCAGGATTAGGGTTAGCACTGATAGTAGCATCGATGGAAGAACTATTACTACAGCCATTAAAAGTTTCTGTTATTACTACGGCGTTTGAAATTGTACTTACTGGAGTTGCAGACCAATCTACCTGTATAGAATTAGTTGTTGAAGAACCTATTATATTTCCTCCGTTCACAGACCATGAATAATTTGAGCCTTGATTGGCAGGAACGGAATATGTCACTAATGAAGAAGATCCAAAACATATAAAATCTTGACTTGAAGTAATTTGAGGAGCTGCTATATCTATTACCGTTATAGGGATAGTAGCAAAATCGGTCAAGCATTCGCCAGTAACAGTATAGATGTAATCATTACTTTCATTAGTTTGTGGATCAAATGTACCAAGATAACCTCCGTTAAGAGTTGGCGACCAAATACCATTTTGATTAGCGTTATTTCCTAAAAAATTAAATAAATTTATTGGAGGATCATCATAGCAAAGTGAGTACCCCTGAATATCATTTCCTGCATCAACTGATTCTGTAATGACAGTAAAAGAAATATTAGCTTCATTAACATAGGATTCCCAAGTTCCACCACCCCAATTAGGACTATTTAAAAATACTTGAATTGAATATCCAGCATACACATCAACATCTGTATTTAGTGTATTTGTGAAGTTCTGATAAGTAGATATACTCAAATTATTTCCAATTACTGCTATATTTTGAACAAATACACCAAAATTGTCATATAGTGCAATTGTTGCATTATTTACGTTAAAATTTATGTTACCCCATCCATGACTATGCCAGTTGATATCATAAAATAACTCATTTATAATACCACTTTCCGTAATTTCAATTGTAAGGTAGTTGACATTAGTACCTATATATTGGCTCGCTACTTGTTCACCTACTTCAGAACCGCAATATACAACCTCGCAATCATCAACTGTCAAAGGTGAGTAAAAACAACTACCATCATCATCTTCAGCATCAGGGTCAAAATTACAAGCTTCAGAATCTGTACAGCCAGCAACGGCACAATCTCCAATAGTTTGATCAATTGTTTGGTGATCTCCAGAAAAAATAGTTACGCCAGAGTTATTGACAAGACTATAAGAACATTCATATTCCCAAGGGCCACCGTCTGTAAATGAAAAATCTAAACAATCTGTTGGATCTAAACAAATCGTGTAAGAAAATGAAGTTCCTGTAGTAAAATCAAATCCACCATAATCTACTCCATTAATAGTAACTAAATGTCCTGAACCATGATTCCAACCATCACCATAAGAATCAAATAAATTGAGAGTATAAACTTCTTCTCCTTCTTCACATTCAGCTTCACAAGTAAAATCAATTGACCACGAGTTTAGTGACCCTGAAAATAACCAAGCATCATCTCTTATTTGTAAGCGCCACAATCCGTTCGCATTTTGACCATTAAGAACTGATAAATTGCCCTCAGGCACATAATCTCCAGTAAATGGTGCAATTCCTGCAGTTATATTAGTAGTAGCATCCATAGTAAAACAAGTTCCTACATAATTGTTTCCTGAACCTCCATTATCAGTTGATAAATAAACAATAGTTCCTGATGGAGAAACTAATCTAATATCTAAATTATCTGTATAATTATGTGAAATATTTATGCATACCGTTAAATCACAATCAATTGTGCCAACAGAATTTACATTTAGATAAAAGTTAGTCCATGCAGATGGACCAAAAAATGTAGCATCAGGAATATTACCACCAGCTCCTGTAAATACTTGAGCCTTTGAAAAAGAAATACTAAAAAATAAAGCAATTAAAATTAAATACCTCAATGTCGTACTTGTTTAGTTTTACGAAGTACAAAGATAACAAATAGAACCTTAACTACAGGAATCTAATTTTGGGGCTATTGCACTATAAGGCGCTCAAAATCGTCGTATCGAATAATATTGAATTTAGTATTGGACTGAAAAGAAGTATTTGGAAAAGTTTTGAAATCGAGAAGACCTTTGAATTCAATAGATAAAAAGTACAGACACTGTTGATAAGCTGAATAAGCATACTTTTCTGGATAAGAGAAATACTTTTGGTAATAATTATTAACGAAATCTGAGTAAAACTGACTATTATCGTTCATAAAGATTGACGGCAAATGAACGTTTAGATTCACCAAATCATAATAATCTAAATTATCGAACCTGTTCCATGTATTGAGCCCATAAATGGTAAAAACGGTATCTTCCATACTTCCTAAAGTAGGTAGCAACCTACTCACAAACGAGCGGTCATTGGAAGGGATAATCATAATATTTTTATCAGACTTTAATTTACTTTTTAATAAATCCCTATCAGACAATTGGTTTTTATCAAAAGTAAATACTTGACATCTCCTATTCATTATTTGCAAACTCAATTTCTTTTTAGCATGTGAAATAAGGTCATCTTCTCTGTCTTGTCCAAGTAATATTAATTCATCGCTATTATTGGTAAGTAAAAGATAATCAATTAAAGCATCAATTTGAACATAAGACAAAGGCACAGATTGAAAAATATTTAAATACTTATTTTTTACACTCATATAAGACAGAGGAGAAATGAGTTTCTTTTTTGTATCATACCCATAAAATTTAGCTAATTCTTCAAACTGCCTAATATAAATTGGCCCAAAAATATATTCCCTATCATATAATACGTTAGAGGTAAGTATGGATTCAAAAACAGAGTCGTTTGGCACATCTAATACCATCAAGTCAATGTTGTATCCCAATTCAGTTAAACTATCTATAGCTAGTTGAAAGCCAAAATAAAAATCTAAGGCTACTTTGGACTTGGGATAAACAAGGTTCTTGTTGTTATTATTAACTTTTAGAGAATCGTTAAAATCCAAATAAAACGGCAACAATAAAGCCACTTTAATTTTTGTAGTATCTACCTCATAGCTTGGGAGAGTTGAAATCCTAAAATCCGAATCATTTTTGATTTTTTTGGAAAGAGTATCCGAAGTGACAGACTTTGTTGACTGTGATATTGTGTTATTGTCAACAGGTCTTAGTATAGTATGACGTAAAGGAACTAATAATTTAAAGCCAACATGCAAACCTTGAATTACTGCTGGGTTAGATATTACCAAATCATTTAACTCAGCATCGTATTGTCTCGAAATGCCGTACAGCGTTTCTCTAGGCTGTACCACATGTATAGCATAAGGTTTGTTGTCAATAATTGTATCCTGCTGAGCTTCAGCAAAAAAAGTGATAAAGACACTGAATAAAACTATACAAATTGCCGACTTAGACATAATAATTTAACTTTCAAAATCTCTTTTTATTATTCCCATTCTATTGTAGCTGGTGGCTTAGAGCTAATATCGTAAACTACTCTGTTAATACCTTTGACTTTATTGATAATGTCGTTAGATACTTTAGCTAAAAACTCATAAGGCAAATGAACCCAATCTGCAGTCATTCCATCAGTGGATTCTACAGCCCTTAAAGCTACTGCATTTTCATAGGTTCTTTCATCACCCATTACCCCAACCGATTGAACAGGTAAGAAGATAGCACCAGCTTGCCAAACCTTATCGTATAGACCTGCTGAAATTAGTGAGGTTATAAAAATATGATCAACTTCTTGTAAAATTCTAACTTTCTCTTTTGTTACGTCTCCTAGAATACGAATAGCCAAACCAGGACCAGGAAAAGGGTGTCTTCCTAAAAGAGATTCATCAATATTCATGGATCGACCTATTCTCCTTACCTCATCTTTGAATAATGTATTTAAGGGCTCAACCACTTTCAACTTCATAAAATCTGGAAGCCCACCTACATTATGATGTGATTTTATAGTAGCTGAAGGTCCTCCAGTAGCAGATACAGATTCTATGACATCAGGATATATTGTGCCTTGTGCTAACCATTTAACTTCTTCAATTAGGTGTGCTTCATCATCAAAAATATCTATGAACTTGTTTCCAATAGCTTTTCGTTTAGCTTCTGGGTCACTTAGGCCATCAAGAACTTCATAAAAACGTTCTTTAGAATCAACGCCTTTGACATTTAGACCCATACCCTTGTATTGTTCCAATACATTTTCGAATTCATTTTTGCGAAGTAAACCGTTGTCAACAAATATGCAGTATAAATTAGCGCCAATTGCCTTGTGTAAAAGTACACCAGCAACTGTTGAATCCACTCCTCCAGACAATCCTAAAACCACTTTATCGTTGCCCAATTTAGCTTTCAAATCTTCAACTGTTCGTTGCACAAATGAGTCTGCAGTCCAGTCTTGAGCACACTCACAAATGTTAACTAAAAAATTTGAAAGCAACTGTTTTCCGTCTGTTGAATGATAGACTTCAGGATGAAACTGAATAGCAAATGTTTTTTCTTTAGTTATTTGGTAACCAGCTACTTGCACATCTTCAGTTGAAGTTATTATTTCAAACCCTTCAGGCAAGGTTGTTATGGTGTCTCCATGACTCATCCATACTTGTGAACCTTCAGAAATACCTTCCAAAAGCGGATTAGATGAATTGACAAAAGAAAGATTGGCTCTACCATATTCTCTAATTTTTGAGGGCAATACTTCTCCCCCGCTGACCTTAGCTAAATGTTGTGCACCATAACAAACTCCAAGTAATGGAAGTACGCCTTTTATACCTTCTAAATTTGGGATAGGTGCATGCTCATCACGCACCGAAAAAGGACTTCCTGAAAGGATTACACCTTTAATATTATCAGTCAATTCAGGAATTTTATTGAATGGATGTATTTCACAATAGATGTTTAATTCTCTTACTCTCCTAGCAATGAGCTGAGTATATTGTGAACCAAAATCTAGAATTAGAATTTTTTCTTGAGCCATTTATAAATTATTAAAGCGGTAAAACTACAAAATTAGTATCTAGTGGATTAAGCTCTTCTTTCAACTTTTTTATAAAGTTATCACCATATTTTAGGTAATATGGAATAAAGTTATTGTAACGCTCTTGTAAAATACGATTTGGAAAAAAGCTTGTTTTTATTTTAGAAATCTGAGACAAAGCTACTTCATGCTTTTGCTTTTCTACTTTGTGTAGTTTTCTACTTAAATTTTCAAGAGATTTCTTTTGTCTTTGATGTTCGGCATCTATCATAGGCTCATATACCTTATCGTTAAATTTATCCTTTATGGAATGAAATATTTCGCCCAAAGACTCCACTTGACTTTCTAGTGATATATTAGCTTGATTTTGAACATATTTCTTGTGTAAATCGGATTCTGAACCAAAAAAATCTTCAAATGAAAATCCTAAGTGATTTATTTTATCTATCTGAGATGGGGTAGTTAAGATGACTGAATTTCTCAAAACCAAAATGGGAAATGGTATGTGTTCAGACTTAAAAGCTGTTTTCAACTGCATCCAATAGGACAATTCGGCACCACCTCCAATATAGGCTAGGTTAGGCAGTATCATCTCTTGATACAAGGGACGTAATAATACGTTTGGACTAAATTTCTCAGGATTGGAATCAATTTCTTTAGCATCTAATCTGTCTAAAACCCTATTTCTACTACCCTGCTCTAATTGGAAAAAATTACACTCTCTAACATAAGCCTGTGCTTTGTAATTTTCACTGAGCTTTTCCGATTGTGAAGCAATAAGAGGATAAAATGAATAGTCTTGTATGTCTTTCTTCATAATATCTACAAAGGACTTTTTTAATTGAACATCATCACCATCAATGATAACAAGTCCATCGTCTTTAAATAATTCATTTATCAAAACACGTGTGGCTTGGGCTAGATTAGCTGAAGAATAGGCTTTATAAAAAATAGCTTTTAATCGCTCAGCATTTTGACCCTTACCCATAAGTAAGTTTAAATCTTCTAGAACACTTGAGAAGTTAGATAAGTTAATTCTACCTACTGCCCCTCCCTGACTGCTATCCCATCGAATAGTCTGGCCAAATAAATTGATATGATTAATCTCATCAAAATCGTGATCTTCACTAGCTAACCAAAATACAGGCACAAAATGTTTTGAAGGGTATTTTTCCTTTAAAGCAAGAGTTAAATTAATAGTAGAAACTATTTTATATAGAAAATACAAAGGCCCTGAAAAAATACACAACTGATGGCCTGTTGTTATTGTAAAAGTCTCTGTAGATTCTAGTGATTCTATGTTAGATTGTGTCAAATCCGATAAATCAATGGCTTGGTTTTGTTTTTTCAAAACATCAACTAAATTCATTCTATCAATAGGGAATTGACTTTTTTCTTCCATCTGATTACGAAAGCTATCAATAGTATTGTAACGACCATAAAAAGAAGATAATTCGGTACTTTCAGACAAATAGTCTTGTACCAAAGGACTTAAAAAGTTAATTTTACGATATGGTATTTTAATAGAACTCACTTAGCGCAAAAGTAAGTAAAAAGTAATTTTTATTTAGCAAAAATAGCAGTAGATGAAATTCGAGTAATTAACGAAACAAGTCCTACTCCCAAGTCCAGCATTATGGTAAAGTAACTATTCAGTAATAACCCCATACAAATCGTAATGGTCAGCGTGGGTGATTTTGACTTGGGCAAAGTCACCCATTCTTATGTAAACATCTGAGGCTTTTACCAAAACTTCATTATCAACATCTGGAGAGTCAAATTCTGTTCTACCAATAAAGTACTCCCCTTCTTTTCTATCAAACAGTACTTTGAAAGTCTGACCTACTTTTTCTTGATTAAAACGGTATGAGATATCGCTTTGTAATTCCATTATCTCTTCGGCCCTTTGGTGTTTTACTTCTTCTAGCACATCATCTTCTAACAAATAAGCATGTGTGTTTTCTTCGTGTGAGTATGTAAATACACCCAAACGGTCAAAAGCCGTGTCGTTAACCCATTGTTTAAGCTCTTGAAAATCTTCTTCAGTTTCACCCGGATAACCTACAATTAAAGATGTGCGTATAGCTATTCCTGGAACTTCTTGTCGAAACTTGCGCAACAAAGCATCGGTTTTTTCATGAGTAGTGCCTCTACGCATAGATTTCAATACAGAGTCACTGATATGTTGCAAAGGAATGTCAATATAATTGCACACCTTATGGTTGGTTCTAATAACCTCCAAAACATCTTTTGGGAAACCTGTAGGAAAAGCGTAGTGCAAACGTATCCACTCTATTCCTTCCACTTCTGATAATGCCCTCAATAAATCAGCTAAACGTCTTGATTTGTACAAATCCAATCCGTAATAAGTCAAATCTTGAGCAATGAGAATAAGCTCTTTTACGCCGTCCTTAGCTAATTTTTTAGCCTCCGCAACTAAATCCTCTATAGCCTTAGACTTGTGCTTACCTCTCATCAAAGGAATGGCACAAAAGGAACATGGACGGTCACAGCCTTCTGCTATCTTTAAAAAAGCATAGTGCTTAGGTGTTGTTGTTAAACGCTCACCTATAAGCTCATGCTTATAATCTGCTCCTAATGCCTGTAATAATTTAGGTAAATCAGTCGTCCCAAAATATTCGTCTACATTAGGAATTTCCTTTTCTAAATCGGACTTGTAGCGTTCGGACAAACAACCAGTAACAAATAACTTATCTATTTTACCATCAGACTTGCGTTCTGCCTGTTCAATAATAGTGTTAATAGACTCTTCTTTGGCGTTGTCAATAAAGCCACAGGTATTGATAACCACAACATTAGCATCATCTTTGTCCGATTCGTGCTCAACATCCATCTCATTGGCTTTCAATTGCCCCATCAATACTTCTGAATCGTATATGTTTTTAGAACACCCTAGAGTTATAACATTGATTTTATTATTCTTTAACGACTTTGTCCTCATATTAATTGAATAAAGAATCTACAAACTCTTTCTTATTGAATACTTGTAAATCTTCAATTCCCTCACCAACACCGATGTAGCGAATAGGAATTTTGAATTGGTCAGATATACCAATGACTACGCCACCTTTGGCTGTGCCATCTAATTTACTAAGAGTCAAAGAATCTACTTTTGTTGCTAGAGTAAACTGCTTGGCTTGTTCTATAGCATTTTGCCCAGTAGAAGCATCTAAAACTAACATAACATCGTGAGGAGCATCAGGAATGACTTTAGACATAACGTTTCTAATCTTGGTCAGCTCATTCATAAGATTGACTTTGTTGTGTAAACGACCTGCCGTATCTATAATGACTACATCAGCTGCTTTATTTTTAGCCGACTGAACAGTATCAAAAGCTACTGATGCAGGGTCAGAGCCCATCTCTTGTTTTACGATATCTACTCCTACTCTTTCAGACCAAATAACCAATTGGTCAACAGCTGCTGCTCTAAAAGTATCTGCCGCTCCAAGTACTACCTTTTTACCAGCTTGTTTGAATTGATGAGCTAATTTTCCAATGGTAGTAGTTTTACCCACTCCGTTCACTCCTACCACCATAATGACATATGGCCCGTCAGTTTGAGGAACTGTAAATTCTACCTCATCCGAATTATTACTTTCTTCAAGTAAAAGACTCATTTCCTCTTTAAGGAATGCATTCAACTCTTTAGCATCAAGGTATTTGTCCTTAGCTACCCTTTCTTCTAGTCTTTCAATAATTTTTAGAGTCGTTTCAACACCAATATCGGAGGTAATTAAGGCTTCTTCAATATCATCTAGAGCATCTTCATCAACTTTAGACTTTCCCGCAACCGCACGAGAAAGTTTTCCGAAAACATTTTCTTTAGTCTTTTCTAAACCTTTGTCTAGCTTGTCTTTTTTATCTTTTGAAAAAAAACCAAATATTCCCATAGTTAATGATGTGTTTCTAAACAGAAAAAGCTCCTTTTTCAAGAAGCTCAAATCTGTTAAATTATAAAGTTAAGGCTTACTTTTTAGCCAAATATTCGTTCACTTTATCCTTAGGAACGATTTCTGATTTGAAACCATAAGAACCCGTCTTCTCAGACTTAGTCATCTTAATTACTTTTGTAAAATCTTTTGCTCCTCTTTTCTGTAAAGATGCTACTGCCTTCTTTGCCATAATATATCAGCTTTTAATTGCTTACTTAATTTCTTTATGCACCGTCATTTTCTTTAAAATAGGATTGAATTTTTTCAATTCCATTCTATCTGGTGTATTCTTTTTGTTCTTAGTAGTAACGTAACGAGAGGTACCTGGCTGACCAGATGCTTTATGCTCTGTACATTCTAATATCACTTGAACTCTATTTCCTTTCTTAGCCATTTGCTTAAAAATTATTGGGTTGCAAATTTAATTAAACTATTGTTATCTACAAATACTATTGAAGCTTTTTAACATCTATCATAAATAAATGATTAGCTATCTGAAAATCCTTCTTCCAAATGGATAAATCCAACTCTTTCCAATCACTTTCAGGATAAATCCAATCAAATACACCGTTTTCTAAAGTCACTTTTAAAGGCATATCAAAGCCATCAATAGCGTTCCACCTGTATTTTAAGGTTTTTCGCTTACCCCAACCACATAATTCATATTCAAATTGAGGTAATTTTGGTGTGTATAAATACTGCTCATATAATTTATCAAAATTACGATCACTTTTTTCGTTAATATAATCTAGAACTTCTCTACCATCTACAGTTTGGTGTTTAAAATGATTAGTCATCGATTTAAATAAATCAAACCACAAGCTATCGTTATCAACAACACTTCTCAAAGTGTGTATAAAAGCACTACCCTTAGCATACATATCAGCACTACCCTTGTAATGCACATCAGGAGTTCCTACTATTGCACGTCTATTTTGAGCCATTGACATCTGATTTTTCACATATTCTATCATAGCATCGTAACCATAGGTACATTCCACAAATAAAACTTCAGAATAAGTACAGAACGTCTCTTGTATCCACATATCAGAAATATCATTTGCCGTAATACTATTGCCCCACCACTCGTGAGCACTTTCGTGAATAATGATAAAGTCAAAACCCAAACCAGCCGTAAAACGTGTATTACCCAAATAACCTAGTCTAAACTTATTACCATAAGCAATAGCACCCTGGTGTTCCATGCCTAAATACGGTGTTTCTACTATAGCAAAACCATCATTCCAAAAAGGGTATGGCCCCAAATATTTTTCAAAACAATCAAGCATAGGCTTAACAACCTCAAATTGTTCTTGGGCTTTCTCAAGGTTATAAGGCAGTACGTAGTAATCTAAATCTAGTGTATCATTACCACTTATAAACTTGTCCCCAAAATGAGCATAATCACCAATATTTAGAGTTACATCATAATTGTTGATTGGATAGGACACAAACCAATGGTATGTGTTGTATAACTTTGTAGACTTGCGTAAATCATGAAAACGCATATTGCCGTTTGAAATGCATTGCAAACCTGGTGGAACTTGACAGCTAATAAGCATACTATCTGGCTCATCCGATTGATGGTCTTTATTGGGCCACCAAGAGCTAGCTCCCAAACCTTGACAAGATACGCCCACCCAATCATTTCCATTAGCGTCTTTTTCCCATGAAAAACCACCGTCCCAAGGTGGATTGATGGCTACTCTAGGATTACCAGCATAATACACCCTTATGAAGGTCTTTTCGCCGCTTTTTACAAGCCTATCAAAATTCACGAAAACAGCGTTAAATTCTCTATTATATTCTTGAGCTCTGGCTTCAAACTGAATTTCAGAAATTTTCATGTTATCAAATAAATCAATTTGAAGAAGTTCAAAATCAGACTGAGCCTCAAAATGTATTTCAGAATAACCTTTAATAAATTTTTCTTTAGGATCAACAGAGATTTTTAGATGATAATAACTAACATCATAACATGCCCTTTCTGGAGATAGATAACCTCTGAGACTATCTTTTCTACCAAATTCTTGTGAATAGGAAAATAAGGATTGAAATAAAAAAGATAATAAAATGAGTTTTTTCATAGTCTTTCAATATCAAGTTTATTCGATAAGAGTAAGCGTTAAGGTACAATTTTCTGTTAAAAGAGTAACAGAAGCCGTAATATTAATTATGGCTGTAGTTTCTGATTGCAGAAAACCTGTTCCTGATATTTGAGTCAATCCTGTTGGGTCTTCACCACTAACAGAAATGTTGCCATCATTATCAATAGTACCTTCTAAAGTAAATATACCAAAATCTACTACTAAATCGCCTCCATTTTCACCTTCTTCAATAGTAATTTCACTAGCACCAACATCTATAAGTGGAGACATTATAAAACCGTCACAATTAGACTCAACCGACCAATTATTTACCATTAATTGAGATGCATATACACAACTTCCGTCATCAATAGTTGCCTCAGAGTCAAAATTGAAAGCTAACTCATCCGTACATCCATAACAAGAGTAGTCGCACGATTCGTTATCGACATTGGCTAAAATGTTATAGTTACAAGCCGTATCTACCATACAGCCAAAAACAGTTTCAACATTATCACCTCCTCCACTTGGATTAACATCATTATTGAAGTTATCATCTTCTTTTTTACAAGAAGCAATTACTATAGAAGTTAATATACAAATTGCTAAAATTTTAAAGCTAAATTTCATAAATTTTGAATGTTGGGTTAAAAAAAAAGTTGTTACCAAAAGTAACAACTTTATTTTAAATCTAAACGATAGTGTTATTTACAACAATATGTTATCGTTTTCTAATGCTTTTTTCAATACAGAAGAAATACCGTTTTTATCGATAGTTCTTAAGGCACTAGCAGAAACCTTTAAAGTAACCCACTCACCAGATTCTGGAATAAAAAACTTTTTTGTCTGTAAGTTTGGATAAAACTTTCTCTTAGTCTTTCTGTTAGAGTGAGAAACATTGTTTCCAACCATTACTTTTTTGCCCGTTATGTCGCAAATTCTTGCCATCTCTATATTGTTTAATTATTTTGGGTTGCAAATATAAACTTATTTATTAAAAAAACTACCCTTTTATTTTTCTGCTACACTAATCAAAAAATTGAGCGCTGCATTTGACGCTCTAATGATATTTGTATCTCTATCAGTATTGTATGCTACAGTCTGAGAATATACATTTAAAGGTGTGGCAACTGCTATACAAATTGTACCTCCTTTTACACTCTTACTATCGTTCAATTCTGCTAATCCTGAGGTAGATATCGCAAAATCACTATTGAATAATCTCTGAGAACATTGTGCCATTTCACGAACAACTTCTTCGCTAACAACTCCATATTTAGAAATTGTTTCAGCTTTTACACCAAGAATATCTTCTTTAATAGCTTTGGAATAAGCTACCACAGAGCCATTGAAATAGGAAGAACTGCCTGAAACAGAAGTAATCATCTTAGCAATATTACCACCAGTACAACTTTCAGCAGCTGAAAGTGTAGAATTGGTATCTTTCATTATTTGCCCTACGACTTCTTCATTCAATCGCATTTGATATTTTGAAAAATAAGTACCTATTAAAGATTTTAGAGTACTGATATTTTTATCTATCAGATTTTCTAAATACTGTCTGTCTGACCCTCTAGCCGTAAATCGTAACATCAAACAACTGGCAGAAGGCAAATAAGCCAATTTTATTTCTTGAGGCAAATCATTCTCCCAGTCAACAATTAGTTCTGCTAAATGAGACTCAATAATTCCTCTAGTATAAACTGTTTTATGTACAATTTCCAAAAGATTAAATTGTTCCTTGAGTTTATGAAGGACTAATTTCATCATGGACTTCATTTCATAAGGAACACCGGGCATTGAAACAACTATTTTACCATTATTTTCAAACCACATTCCTGGTGCTGTTCCTTTTCTGTTTCTTATGACCTTACATTTAGATGGCACAAAAGCTTGTGATTCTGTAAACTTATTTACAGTTCTTTTTCTCAACTCAAAATATTCTTTAATGTCATCTAAAACGGATTGACTTAGAATCAATTCATCGTCGAAATATTCACAAAGTGTTTGCTTTGTGACATCGTCTTTAGTAGGACCTAAACCACCTGTAATCAAAACTATGTCTGAACGTTTGAGAGATTGAGAAAGTGAAGAGATAATGTGGTCTTTTTTATCAGAAATGGTACTTATTTCTACAACATGTACTCCATTTCTTTCCAAAAAATCCCCCATCCACGCCGAGTTAGTATCAATGGTTTGACCAATCAATATCTCATCACCAATGGTTAAAATATCTGCTTTCATATATAAAGGCTAAGCAGAAACTAATTACTCAATAACGTAAAAAGTGTTTTTCTGAGAGGTTTCCTCACCATCAATATCTTGGACAGTAATTGTAAGCTCGTATCTACCAGGTTCTAAATCTGGATATGGTAAAGCTATTTGAAGAGTGTCTATTACAGAGGTTCCGCTTAGATTATAGTCCTTCTCGTAATTCCAAGGAGCTGATTGAAATCTTGCATCTACAAAATTATCAAGAACAGAAGCTCTAAATTGATTCAAACCATTATCATCAGAAAATTCATAGATAAACTCTAAAACAGCACCATCTGCTTTTTGAATGTTGGTGTTTACAATAGTAAATGAGTTAATAGTTGGGGCATCATTTTGAGGCTTACAAGATGCCATAAGAATCAACACTATGGATAAAGCGAAAAAATTTTTCATATTAGTAAGTTTATTAAATTGTTAGTAATAATTGTTCAAAGGTCACATTTTTTTGTGAACCATCAATCATATTTTTGACAGTTATTGTATTGGTTCTCATTTCATTTTCACCAACAAGCAACACATACTCAACGTTTTTTCTATCTGCGTATTGCATTTGTTTTTTCATCTTTGTTGCACTTGGATAAATCTCTGATTTGATTCCTTCTGACCTCAACTTCTTTAAAAGATTTAAACAGTAATTCGCTTCGTCTTTACCAAAATTTACGAATAAAACTTGAGTGCCCTTTTCAGTAAACTTAGGGAACAAATCTAACGCCTCTAGAACAATACAGATTCTATCAAAGCCAAAAGAGATGCCAACACCAGACATATTTTCAAAACCAAAAATACCAGTCAAATCATCGTATCTGCCACCACCACCTATACTTCCTATGCTAACATCTTTAGCTTCAACTTCAAAAATTGCTCCTGTATAATAGTTCAATCCTCTGGCTAATGTTACATCTATATCCAAAATTGCACATTTAAGTTGTATCTCTTCAAGCTGATTTACGATTTGACTTAGTTCATCTACTCCTTTTAGCCCAATATCAGAGTCTTTTAGAAAATCTTTAAGACTCATTAATTTAGATGAATTAGTACCGTTAAGATTGAAAAGAATATCCATTTTAGCTATAGTGTCTTTAGAAATCCCTTTTTCATACATTTCTTCTTTAACCTTAGCTTCTCCTATTTTATCTAGTTTATCTAATGCAACTGTTATATCAATAATTTTATCTTCCTCCCCAACAACTTGGGCTATACCACTAAGAATTTTTCTATTATTTATTTTAATGGATATATTTTTTAGTCCTAAGGAGTCAAATACTTCGTCATACAGTTGAACTAATTCGATTTCAGCTATAAGAGAAGTAGTGCCTATGATATCTGCATCGCATTGATAAAACTCTCTAAACCTGCCCTTTTGAGGACGGTCGGCTCTCCACACATTTTGCATCTGAAACCTTCTAAAAGGAAAGGCTATATCGTTTCTATTTTGAGCAACATATCTAGCAAATGGCACAGTTAAATCATATCTGAGTGCTTTGTCTGAGATTTGTGGAGTTAAAGATTTAGAAGTCGTTGACTTATCAATTAGAGCTTTAGATAGGAAATCCCCAGATTTTAATATCTTAAAAATCAACTGATCACCTTCTTCCCCATATTTACCAGTTAAAGTTTCTAGCTTTTCCATAGAAGGAGTTTCGATTTGTTCAAAACCGAAGACACCAAAAGTTGTTTTCATCTTTTGGAACACATAGTTTCTTTTTCTCATCGTTTGAGGAGAAAAGTCTCTTGTGCCCTTAGGAATACTAGCTTTACTATTCATTGTTACAATCTTAAAATTAAGCAAATATCTGAAAAATTACTCTTGTATATTATTATGTCAATAGATATTTAAAATAAATTTTTGCAAAAAAGTATTGTGAGATGATTAGATTTATAAGATATTTGCAGAATATTAATCTATTTAAAATTATACATTATGAAAAAAATGCTTTTGACAGCCGCAGTTGTATTTTCAAGTTTGATAGCTTCTGCTCAATTTATGGTAACAGCTGATTTAGACCTTGAAGACTTTGATGCTGAAAACATTACAGAGACTACTAATTTTGGATTTGGTTACACATTAAATGATACTTGGACTGTTGGTGCAATTATCATGGGTGAGGGTGTTCATGAAGGTGAAACTGAAGCTGAACATGCTGACCATGATGATGAAGATTTTAGATTATTTGTTCGTTACAACTGGAATGAATCAATCTATCTTACAGCAAATACTTCAACTGAAGACTTTTCTGACAACCTTCGTTTAGGTGCAGGATATAGCTTTGCAGCGTTTGGTAGCTTTTACGTAGAGCCTAACTATACTATGGATTTGAAAGCTGATGATTCTGATGAAAGAAATGGTTCATTTAAATTAGGTTTAGCTTACAGGTTCTAAGCAAACAACTAAATTTAAAAAAGTGTATCGTAATCGATACACTTTTTTTTTGCTCTCATTTATGACTTATTCCTTAAATTTGTACTCTAATTTAAAACAAGATTTATGATTT
>Ga0213866_10001308_pt1 | contig 18599 bp, 13 predicted proteins | sample PICome_11_FD_160079 | JGI IMG/M metagenome (GOLD analysis project Ga0213866, IMG submission 160079) | Coastal seawater microbial communities near Pivers Island, North Carolina, United States - PICO284 | ecosystem: Environmental > Aquatic > Marine > Coastal | place: USA: North Carolina...
GGTCGAGGGCAAAAACGTCAAAATCTGGATCGACGGCGAACTCGTTCAGGACTGGACCCAGCCGGACGATTGGGAGCAGAAGACCAAGAAGCTGGGCAGCGGCACGATCGCACTGCAGGCCCACGATCCGGGCAGCAAGGTGCTCTTCAAGAACATGAAGCTGCGTGAGATCAAGTAGGGCGGCACACCGCTTTAAGGCCGGCAGGGCATGGGGTATGATGGTGACGGTTCGCGCATTTCTACGAGCGCATCATGTCTAGTCCGTTCGACAAACAGCGTGGTTTGCATCCTCATGAACACTTCGCCTTCTTTGGCGGGCTGCTGTTCATGTTCACACTCGGATTTTTCATGTTCGCCTCGGCGGAGGGGTATTGGAGCGACGCCTCGCCATGGGTCGCGGTGATCTACGCGGTTCAGTGCGCAATCATTTTTGTCGCGGTCGGCTATGCAACAACAAGCCGCGTCGAACAGACCACGGTACTGCTGCTGACTTCGGCCCTGGTCGCCGTGCATTTCCTGGCGTTTGGTCTGGTGCGTGTGCTTTGGGAGACCGAGCCGGACGCGTTGGCATATGCGTTGATCGTCGGCCGGGTGACTTACTACTTCACGACGGCATCGATCGCATTCGGATTGGCATGCATGGTGGTGCTGAGCAGCCGACGCGAGGTCTTGATTTGCGCAATCGTCCCGGGGTGCCTGATGGCGCTTGGGGCGGTGTGGCTTTTGAGTGATATGCCTACGGCCGGCCGGGTGATCTGGGCGATCGTCTCGGGCCTTGTCCTGGTGGGGGCCGGGTTCGCTTTGTTTGAGCTGGGGCACATCCCGGCGATTCGGATGATGTTTTTCCATCGAGCGCCGCACCAACTCGTCGCAGAGTTGCAGAACGCCAAACGCGTGCACGAGTCGATGTTCCCAGAGCCGGTGTCGGCCGATGGCTTCCGCTTCGGCTATGCCTACCGACCGATGCGGCAGATCGGCGGCGACTTCATCCATCTCTATCCGGATGAGCCGGGGCGCAACAGCGACGGCACCTTCTACCTAACGCTGATCGACGTGACTGGCCACGGCATCTCGTCGGCGTTGACCGTCAACCGGCTCCACGCCGAGCTGCAGCAGTACTTCGCGTCTGCCTCCAAGCCGTGCCCCTCCGAAGCCCTCGGGTATCTCAATGAGTATGTCCGCTTGACGATGGCCGAGCACGGACTGTTCGCGACGGCGATGTGCGTGAAGGTGGAAAGCGGGGCTGGCATCCTAACAGTCGCAAACGCCGGGCACCCGTACTGCTACTACCGCGGTGCGTCCGGCCTACGGGAGGTCGAAGCCGAGGGCCCGATGCTGGGTGTCTTCCCGGCAGAAGCATTCGACGCGACACCGGTGATGTTCAGCATCGATGCGGGCGATCAATTGGTGATGGTGACCGATGGCGCGATCGAATCGCGCAGCCCCGACGACGAGGCGATCGGCACCGAGCGCCTCCGGAGCATCATCGAGCGTTCCTGTCTGCAAACGTCTGCCCCTGACAAGGCGCCGGGTACCGAAGGCCTGCTGCAGCGGCGCATGACCGGCCGCCTGCTCGACCGGGCCGATGTGCGCAAACCGGTGGGCCTGATCCAACAGGTCCTACGACAGAGCATGAACGCCCACCCCTGCGCGCTGGCAGATGAGATCATGCTGTCGATCGACGATTTCGTTCAGCAGGAAAGCCAAGACGACATCCTGATCGCAACGATCGAGATACTGAAAACGGGGACGCTCGCGACTATATTGAGTGCGAAGAAGCAGGCGGTCGAATCGGCTGCAGTCAGCTCGTAATCCGTTGTGCATTGCTGTGATTTACGCCGCCGCGTGCACCATCTCCGGCACGGCTGTGCGTAGCGCGGTGACGATCGCGCTGGCCGGGGCGTCGCGCCAGACACGCTCGGGGTCGGCGGTCTTGTTTCGCAGGCGGTCGAAGGTCTCGATGATGGACTGCATCTGCGCCTGGCTGGGCGGGGTGTTTTTCCAGACGCGGATCGAGTCATGCGGGGTCGTGAGCATATCTTCGCCGTGGTAGGCCAACTCCTCGAAGAGCTTCTCGCCCGGACGGGTGCCGATGATCCGGATCTCGACATCGGTGTCCGGCTCGAAGCCCTGCAGGCGCACGAACCGTCTCGCCAGATCGAGGATGCGGATCGGCTCACCCATGTCCAGGAGGAAGACTTCGCCGCCGCGCTCGTTGGCCTCGGTATCGATCGTGCCGGAGAACATCCCGGCCTGGAGGACAAGCCCTGCGGCCTCGGGGATGGTCATGAAGTAGCGGGTCATGTCCGCGTGAGTAACGGTGATCGGTCCGCCGTGCTCGAGTTGCCGGGTCCAGATCGGCACGACGCTGCACGCTGAGCCCAGCACGTTGCCGAACCGCACCATGCAGCAGGCGGTGTCGCTGACGGTGTTGAGGTACTGCACGTAGAGTTCGGCCAGCCGTTTGCTCGCGCCCATCACCGACGAGGGGTTGACCGCTTTGTCGGTAGAGATCATGACGAAACGCTCGGCACCGATGGACGCGGTCGCGTCGGCGATCGCGCGGGTGCCGTAGAAGTTGTTCTCGATGGCTGCGGCGGGATGGCCTTCCATCATCGGCACGTGCTTGTGTGCCGCGGCGTGCAGGACGACATCGGGGACGTGCTTACGCAAGACATCGAACGTGCGGTCCCGCTGGGTCACATCGTGCAGCACCGCGTCACGCTCGAGCGTCGGGTGTGTGCGTGCCAGTTCCCGGTCGATCTCGAAAAGCGCGTTCTCGGATCGCTCGACCAGGGTCAGCCGCGCGGGGCCGAAGCGTGCGACGATGCGGGCCAACTCCGAGCCGATCGATCCGCCTGCGCCCGTGATGAGCACGCGCCGCCCGCCGATCCACTGGCCCAGCGCCGCTTCGTCGAGCGGACGCGGGCTGCGGTCGATCAGCCGGGTCGGGTCGATCGGGCTGCAGGTAAACGAGGAGGTGCTGAGCCCGGAGGCAATGGCGGGTGAAGTCGGGAGCCCGCCGGTGATTTTGCTGGTTGTTCGGCCGGCGAGTTGGTCGTCAAGGGTGGGCATAAAGCGCCAGGTGACGCCGAGTCGGCCGAGGGTGGCCGCGGCCTGCCCGATCGCCTCGCGCATGGCCAGGGGCAGGGAGACGAGCACGAGCGTCGGCTCATGAGTCGCGAGGATGTCGTCGAGCTGATCGATCGGGCCGAGCGTGGGGCAGGGCAGGTCAGCGGTCGATTCGTGCTCGATCGCGACGGCCGGCAGGATGCATCCGATGATGTCGGGCCTGGGCTGGGCGACGGACAGAGTATGGGCGAGCTGGGTCGCGCTGAGCGCGGTTCCGACGAGCACGGTCCGGGGTCGCTCGGCAGGGGTGTCGCCGACGGCGTCTGAGGCTGATTCGTTACGCAAAGTCATTGCACGTTGTATCGGCATCGGGGGGTTATCGGCTGCAACCGGCGCGTTTACCGGTCGCACCATGCGTAGGGATTAAGCAGCCTCGAGCGCGGGCCGATGTTAGCCTTGGCCGGTAGCTTCGGCCCACCTCTCACGCATCAGAACAGGACCGATTTCATGCACACCGGCACCGACCATCGCAGAGACCAGCGTCAACACCCACGCATCAAGGTCCCTGCGATGTATACGCTGGTGAGGGCACGCGTCGTCGGCTCAAACCGCTACAACTGGACCGGGCACATCTACGACGTCTCGGTCGGCGGGCTGAAGTTCGAACTGGACATGCCCATCGAGCCAGGCACGCAGCTCGAGCTCCGCGGCATGCTGCCCGGCGGCGGTCACACGACCTTCCGTGCGGTCGGCAAAGTTGTTCGGATGCACAGCGATGCGGACGAGCCTGGCCCGGCCGTGATGGCGCTGCAGTTCGAGTCCTTCCAGTCGCCGATGGATCGCCATCGCCTGGCCGAGTACATCGACGCCCGCGCGAAGGCACAGCAGACGGCGCTCCGCCGCGCTGCGTAAGACGCACGAATCAATTCAGCCCGAAGAACCGCTCGGCGTTCGCGTCGACGGCTTCCATAAATTCGTCAAGCGATAAGCCGCGCCGCTCGGCAAGAAAACGCGCGACGTCCGCGACGTAGCGTGGCTCGTTGGGGCGGACCTTGCGGTGCGGTGCGGGGGTGAGGTAGGGCGAGTCCGTCTCGATCATGAGCCGATCGAGCGGGACCTGGTCGGAGGCCTGGGCGAGGTCTTTCGCGCTGCCGAAGGTGACGATGCCCGTGAAGCTGATCATCGCGCCGAAGCTGAGGATGGCGTCGAGTTCGTCCGCGCTGCCGGTAAAGCAATGGAAGACGAATCGCTCTGGGGCGATGCCGCTGGCGCTGAGGACGCTCAGCGTCTCGCCGGTCGCCTCGCGGTTGTGGATTACGACGGGGCCGGCGAAGGTGTCATCGCTGGCCAGTTCGAGCTGCCACTCGAAGATTCGCCTTTGCACATCGATCGGCGGGTCGGGGTAGTGCCGGTCGAGTCCCATCTCGCCGATCGCGATGCACTTGTCGTCGGCCAGCTTTTCTCGCAGCGCATCGAGCAGCGCCGCCTTGTCCGTGTACTGCTCGGCGTAGTGCGGGTGCAGTCCAGCGGTGAAATAGATGTTCGGCTTGCGGTGCGCGAGCGCTCGGGCCTTCTCGGCGTCGGCAGGTGTCGTGCCCACGCTGATCATACGGTCCACACCGGCTTCGGCTGCCGCGGCGATGACCTCGTCGACGCGCTCATGCAGGCCGTCATACGTCAGGTGGCAATGCGTGTCGATCATGGTGCTTCCGGGGACGGGTTCGCCGCACCATAAACATGGACCGCCGCCTTGGTCGCACGCTGCGTGTAGTCGTTGGCGAACCGCCAGATCAGTTCGTCGTCCTCGCGCACGAGCCCGCGTTCATTGGGCGGGAGGTCCGACCGCAGGCTCAGGAGGATGTCCGAGACCGTGGCCCCCGAGAAGCGGTGGTGCGAATGGGAGACCGGGTCGCCGTTGGGCTGGTTATCGACGTTGATCAGCGAGACGTGCTTGGCCTGGCCCAGCCAGCGCCGGTCCGCCTCGCTGAGCGTGGTCTCACGGACCGAGCCGATGCGTGTCGCCCGATACAACACCCGCGAGGCCCAGCGCAGCGCGGTGTCGCGCTCCGAGGAATACACCACGATCTGGTCGTACATCCCGCGCAGATCTTCTTTGAGGATGCGCTCGCGTGCGACGTCGCTGCTGATGTCCGGGGCGACGAGCAGCACGTCGCCGATCTTCCATCGGTGCTGGCGCTGTTCGGGTGTCCACGTGTGCGACATCAGCCCAAGCTCACGCAGGACCGAGCCAATGACTTCGGCCCCGCTGCTGTGGGCGATGAAATTGATCTGCGTCGCGCTCAGGTGCCCCGAGGCGATCTCGTTGGCGAGCAACTCCACGAACCGCCGTGCGTGTGCGGTGGTGAAGCGGACCGAGTCACGGTCGTGGCTGTACTCGAACAGGCTGTCATAGCTCGGCCAGCTGTACAGGATGAACGGGCCGAGCCCGCCACTGTAAAGGCTCAGCTCCGCGGTGGTCAGCGCGGCCTCTTTGAAGCTGTTCTTGAACCCGTGGATATAGATCGTGATGGCCTTGCCACGGGATTGTTGCAATGCGGCCTCAAGTTGCTGGATAAAACGCTTCTCGGAGGGGGGCTCGTTGCCTTGATTAGGTCGCCCGGCTGGCCCCCACTGCATGGCGCCGTCGCGCTGGATGCCCGTGATCTTCGGGCGCGGGCACTTGCCATCGGGTTTCGCCTGCGTGGCGGCGTCCAGTGCCTCCCATGCGCCCTCGTCGCCGATGTCGACCTTGAGCTGCCCTAGTTCGAGCGTACCGCTGCGTTTGTGGTTGTAGGTGCCCGTGTCGCCTTTGTCTGCGTCAAACTGCCGATCGGTTGCAAAAAAAATCGTGTGCTCGTTGCTCCGCCAATCGCTGGGGGTGTCCGTCAGCGGCGCGACAGCCCCGGCCTTGAAGATCGTCGGCAGGGCCATCGGCGGGCGCTGGCACGCGGTCAGCGTGAGGAGCATCAGCATCAAAAAGGGCAGGCGGCGCATCGCAGGAGTATACCCCGCGGCCACGCGCGTCATCCGCCGCCCCGTTACACTCTCGCGGACACGAATGAGCACCGAACTCAAACACAAAGAAGACCATGAGTAAGCGACCCAAGAACCAACTCCGCCCGACAACGATCGAGCCGTTCCCCTCCGCGGCGGCCGGCAGTGTGCAGATCGCGATGGGTGGCACGCGTGTGCTGTGTACCGCGAGCATCGCCGCTCAGACCCCGCGCTGGATCGAGCGCGATGAGGACGGCAACCCGGTGCACGGCTGGGTCACCGCCGAGTACGCGATGCTGCCCGGCTCGACCCCGGACCGCAAACGCCGGGGCCCCGATGGACGCTCGACAGAGATTCAACGCCTGATCGGCCGGGTGCTGCGTGCGGCGGTGGACCTGGACAAGATGCCGGGCATCGCGATTACTTGCGACTGCGATGTGCTGCAGGCCGATGGCGGGACGCGCACCGCAGCGATCACCGGCGCGTACGTCGCGCTGGCACAGGCGATCGCCGTGGCAAGAGCGGACGGTCGAATTTCAAAGAACCCGATCATCGGCTCGGTCGGCGCGGTCAGCGTCGGGATCATCGACGGCAAAGCGCACCTGGACCTGGATTATGAGCTGGACGTCCGGGCCGAGGTGGACATGAACGTCGCGATGGACAGCAAGGGCAACTTTATTGAGGTGCAGGGCACCGGCGAGAAGGGGACCTTCAGCCGAGATGAACTGGATACGCTGCTGGACCTGGCGGGTAAAGGCATCCGGAAGCTGATGAAGATCCAGCGGGAAGCGCTGCGTTGACCGGCAGCTTATGATGGTAGGTTGATCCGGCGCTCGATCCGCCCGTTTACGATTGCCGCTCCTCATGCCTTGGACGCTGTACCGCTACATCCTGCGTGAACTACTGAAGGTGCTCGTGCTGACGACGGCGGTGCTGGTCGTGGTGCTGAGCTTCGGGGCGGCGGTGGGCCCGATGGCCGACGGACTGCTCGGGCCGATCACGCTGATCAAATTTGTGCTGTACACGATGCCGACGGTGCTGGGCTTTGCATTGCCGTTTGCCGGCGCGTTTTCAGCGACGGTGGTATTCCACGCGATGACCAAGGACAACGAGGTTCTGGCCTGTCGGGCGGGGGGGATGAGTTACAGCCGGATCTTCGCGCCGGTTGCGGCGCTGGGGCTCGTGCTGATGCTGGTGCTTCTGCTGCTGAGCAATACGATCGTGCCGGGCTTCTGGAAGGCGGCGAAGAAAACTGTTGAGGGCGACGTGCTGGGCGTGCTGGTGAGTCAGCTCAACCAGAACCGGCCGTACATTTTTGGCAATGATGGCTTGGTGCTGTACGCCGATGCGGCGGAGGTGCGTGAGCCACCGGCGGGTAGCGGGGCCGAGACGCTCAAGGCCGAGCAGTTCATCGTGATGACCGGTGTTGCGGTGGGGCAGTACGACAAACAGAGTGGCCGGGTGATCAACGACACGACCGCGAGCACGGCCAGTGCGCTGCTGGTCCGCGACGTGAATGGCAAGTCGTACATCACGCTTCGCCTGCAGGATCCGGTCTACTACGACGCGGTGAGCGGGGAGATGCAGACGGTCGGCCGGTCGGGTTCGTTCGAGACAGACCAACCGATCCTACTGCCGGACCCGATCGCGGACGAGGCAGTGTTCTTTACGTTCCGGGACCTGATGGCATTAAAGCGCCTCCCGCACGAGTTCGACATGGTCCGTCAGGCGCAGACCAATCTCTCTGCCGCGGTCTCTCGTCAGCAGCTCACGCACCTGATCGTCGAGACACTGGGCCGTTCCGATGGTGGCGGGTACGTCACACTCAAGGGCGGGCTGGCCAATACGTACTACCGCCTCAGTGCGCCACTGGTCGAGGAGACCGACCGCGGTCTGGTGCTGACGGGCGGCGATGACCTGAAGGTGACGATCGACCGCCATTCGAGTCCCGGGCTACTGGACGACCCGATTCGCCGATTTGAAGCGGACTATGCCGAGCTGGTGGTACGGACCGATCGATTCGACCGCGAGCCGGAGGTCCGAATCACGATGCGCAACGTCAGCGTGCTCGGGCTCAACGACAGCGGCGCGGTGAACAACAAGGCGGAGTATGCGTTTCCTGCGATGCGGTATCCCGAGCAGGTGTTGGGGGTGGATCCCGCAACGCTCACGGCCGAGCAGCTCAGCGATTGGTCACACCGTGAAACAATTCGCGATGCGTCCGGGGTCCAGCAGGCGCGGCATCAGCTGCGGTTCCGCATTATCCAGCTCAAGTACATGATCGATGCGGAACTTTACACGCGGCTGGCAACGGCGTTGGCGACTCCGCTGCTGTTGTTACTGGGTACGTTGCTCGCGGTGTACCTGCATGATCGCCTGCCGCTGGTGGTGTTTTTCTGGGCGTTTATCCTTGCGATTATTACGCTGGTCATGATTCACACCGGGTCCAGCATGGCCGAGCGTGTTGCGGTTGATGACCTAGGTGGCGACCGATTGATCGGCGTGGCGGTGCTCTGGGGGGGCAACCTGATCCTGCTGTTCGTGATTGCCCGGCTGTACCTGCGTGTTGCTCGAAACTGATGCACTATGAAAACCCTTGATCGATACATCATCAAGCTGTTTGTGCAGAACTACGTGATCCTCGGGATCGTGCTGGCGGGGCTGTACGTGCTGGTGGACCTGATCGTGGACCTGGACGAGTTCCTCAAGGCGGGGCGTGAGCACGGCGAACGGCTGGGCGGCGTGCTCGCGGGTACTGCGTGGGTGATGGCGGATTACTACGGCCCGGTGCTGCTGCTGATCTTTACGACAATGTCGGGCCTGCTCGTTGTTGCAGCGATGGGGTTCACGATCGCGCAGTTGCAGCGCACGCGTGAGATCACCGCGATCCTTGCGAGCGGGATCAGCCTGTACCGCGTCGCGGCGCCGGTATTGATCGCCGGCTTCGCAATCAATCTGCTCGTGCTCCCCGTTCAAGAGTTGGCAATCCCGGAACTGGCGGACAAGCTGGTGAGGTCGAAGTCTCAGGTCGGTCAGCCGACGATCACGGACAAGCCCGTCCACTACGCGCGGGACGAATCCGGCTCGCTGATCAGCGCCGCGAGCTTCAGCGCGGAGACCGGCGAGATGACGGACGTGCGCATTATCGAGCGGGACATGACCGGCCGACAGACCCGTTTGCTCCGCGCGGATTCGGCGTCATGGTCTGAGGGTGATGGGGTGTGGGTGCTGGAGGGCGGGCGTGCATTCGTGACCGTGTCCAGCGACAACATCCCAGCCGAACTCGGCGGGCAACCGATCGCAAGCTATGAGACGGGGCTGTCTCCCGATGTCATGATTACGCGGCAGGCGGCGCTGTTTGTCCGGCTGCAGTCACTCAAGCAGCTTCAATCGATGCGTAAGAACCCGGCATTATCACCGGCTCAGCGCGGGCGGATCACTCAGGTCATGTGGAGCCGGTTTACGACGCTGGTCATGGGCGTGCTGATCCTGCTGATGGGCCTGCCGTTCTTCCTGACACGCGTGCCGGGCAACATCCTGATGAACTCGGCCAAGGCGGCGGGGATCACGATCGGGGCCTGGTCGGCGGGCCTGGTGCTGGTGCAGGCGGGGGGGCTGAATCCTGTCACCGCAGCGCTCTTGCCCATTGTGATTTTTGTGCCGATCTCGTTCTATCTGGTCTCCACGATCAAAACGTAGCGGCAAGGGCGATCGCCGGGCAGGCGTGATATTCTGTGATGCTATGAACCGAATCGATCGTATCTTTCAAGAGCTCTCCGGCCGAGGTGGCAAGGCGCTGATGCCCTTTATCACCGCGGGCGATGGCGGCGTCCAGATGCTTGGGCCGACCCTGATAGCCCTGGAGCGCGGCGGCGCGTCCATCTGTGAAGTCGGCATCCCGTTTTCTGATCCGATTGCAGACGGGCCGGTGATCCAGGCCTCGATGACTCGTGCGCTGAACGAGGGCGTCCGCGTCGAGCAGGTTTTCGAGCAAGTCGCCAGCATCCGATCTCAGACTGAACTTGGTCTGGTCGCGATGGTCAGCTATTCGATCGTCTACCGCATCGGGCTCGATGCATTCGTGAAGCAATCGGCAGACGCCGGCTTTGACGGGTTTATTTTCCCCGATCTTCCACTGGAAGAGTCGCAGGCAGCACGGGATGCCGCCGCGGGAGCGGGGTTGATCCTGAGTATGTTGATCGCGCCGACCACGCCGATCGATCGAGCTCAGCAGATCGCTGCGGCCAGCACCGGCTTCGCCTACGTCGTATCCCGTCGAGGCATTACCGGTGAGAGCGGCGCCTTGCCGCCGGACCTGCCCGACCGCTTGACCAAGCTGCGTGAGGTCACGCAGGCGCCGATGGCGGTGGGCTTTGGAATCTCGACACCCGACCAGGTGCGCGAGGTGGTTCAGGTTGCAGACGCTGCGATCGTGGGCTCAGCCATGGTCCGCCGGATGCACGAGAACGCATCAGACGCCGCGGGTGAGGCCGAGTCGTTCGCCCGCGAGTTGGCGGCGGGCCTGCCAAATGTGACCGGGGCCGTCTGACAGGGCACCTTTAGGGGCGATCATGAAACGATCGACGCGGGTCACAACCTTGCTCTTGTTTTGGCTCATTGCCCAGGCGGTCTTCGTCGTCGGCCTCTTGTTATGGGAATCCGGGGGCCCCTTCGTACCGGGCCCGATGACTGGGATTGCGCTTGTGGGCGCGGGGAGTTTTCTGGTGATGTGGCGGGTGATCGGCCCGCTGGTCCCCGGTGCCGGGCGTTTCTTTTCGGGGGCACTGAAGGCGGCGGCAATGCTGGTTTTTTACGTCTACGCGGGCTTAACCCTGATCGGCATGCTGTCGGAGCGGGCGTCGCCGCTATTCCCGGGCCTTTAGTCTTCTGCCGGCGATCCGATTGCACGAATAGCCCGTAAATACCGATAAAGGCCATGATGATTAAACGTTCCGTCTTATCGATTCTCTGCCTGATCGGCCTCACGCTGTCTGCCCCGTCCGCCGCCGAGACGAATCTTGCGGACGAGCAGGTCTCGGACGCTTTCGTCCGGTCGGCCGTGGTATTCATGACGTACTCGCAGGCCCTCGACTCCGACGAGCCCTTCGTCCTGGCTGGCACGCTGCTGGATGCGGCCCTTGAGCTGAACCCCGGCAACGCCCAGGCCTGGGCCATGCGTGCGGAGCTTGCAGAGACCGCGGGTGACCAAGACGCCTACGAAAAGGCACTCGTCGGATATCTGGACACCGGGATCAACGATGACCAGGCAAAGTTCAACCTGATCCGTTTCCGTTTGTCAAAGAACAACAACACGCTCGACGCCCAGCTCCGATCGGTTGAGAAACTGCTGAACAGCGACGCAGGTCGGGCGCTCTCTGGGCCGCTGCGCTCGCGGCTCGCGTCATTCGCATCGTCGGTCGCCAATGAGTTGCTCGACGAGCGTGCACGCCGCAAGTGGGCCGTCGAGGCGGCTCGGTCCGACCCGGGCAACCTTGAAGCAGCGCAGGTGATGCTCAGCCTCGTTACCGAACTCGGTGGCGACACGGTTCGGCGTGGCACCGCGACGGTGAATGTGATCCGTGCGGATCCTTTATCACCGCAGCCCCGACTCGAGTTGGCCGCGATGCTTGCGGAGAGCGCCGCGTTTGAGCGTGCGGCCCAACAGTATCAGGTGGTTTCCACTCGTCTCAGCGCCCAGCCGCTGCACCTCAGCGCCTATGTCAACTGGGCGCAATGCCTGGCGATGACGGGCAACGACGAATTAGCGTTGCAGTTGATCGACGAGTTCGAGAAAGCTCTCAACCCCGAGCCGCCCGCAGAAGAGGGCGATGCCCAGCCCCCCGCGGAAGGCGAAGACCCGGCAGACGAAGAAGACGAGCTGGAACCGGTCGACCTGCCGATCGGCCTGGAGTTGGTCCGCCTGGCACTCCTCGATGGGGAGGACCAGAAGCAGCAGGCCCAGGAAGTGTTCGACGGGATCGCACGCCGGCTTCAAGCCGAGCCCGAGGCGGGTGATGGCGAGGACAAGACCGAAAACGACAATGCCAACAACCTCGCGATCATCGCTGCGGTCTTCGGCCCCAACCTGGACCAGGCCAAGGAATTGGCAAAAGCCAATGACAACAATCCGGTCGCACTGGGCTGGGTCGCGCTGCGAAAGGGTGACTTCGAAGAAGCCCGACGCCTGCTTGGGCCCGTGGCCAACGAGAAGCCGGTCGCATCGTGTGGACTGGCAATCGCGACGGGCACGGACGATGCGGGACGGGCGCGCCTTCTGCAGGAGTTTCTTGAATCATCATCGTCTGCAAGCATCGCAGCACTTGCCGCCGGCCGATACATGCTCAAGGTCCAGACGCCCGCCCAGCCGACCACGACAGGGAAGGCCCTGGCGGCACTGATGGCGAAGTACCCCGAGGCGTTCTGGCAGGTCGATCTCGAGCGTACGCCCTGGCTGGAAGTGCGCATGAAAGTTAAGCCGCAGCGCGTGTTGCCGCTCAAGCCGATCAATGCCGAGATCACGCTCTGGAACACCAGCCGGTTCCCGCTGGCGATCAGTGAGAACGGCCCGATCCGTGAGAAAGCGGTCATCACGCTGAACGCGGTCTCCTCCGGTCGGATGTTGCCGCCTTCGCCACCCATCGTGGTCGACTTGGGCCGTGCCTTCACGCTCAAGGCCAGTGAACGCATGATCATCGACACGAAGCTTGGGTACCACGAGTTCGGCACCCTGCGTGCAACCAATCCCGGCGTCCCGTTCAGTCTCGACGCACGAATCATCGTCAACCCGACCCTGACGCCCGGCGGGACCTGGGTACCCAGCGATATCGGGTCGGTCTCAGACGTACGCAACATCCTTGTCCAGTCCAAGCCGACGGCCGAGCAAGACATTGATCGTTGGATTGAGGACCTAGGCGAAGAGACACCGGCCAAGCGGCTGCAAGCGATCATGCGATTGGCGTCACTCAAACAAGGGGCAAGGCCGGGGACCGTCAAGCCCGAATTGCTTGAGCAGGCCAAGGCCCCGTTGCAGGAGGCCTGGGGCAAAGCCAACGCGATCGAGCGTGCATGGCTACTGTTAAACACGACCGATCTCGGCCAGCCGACCGCGAGCTACCCCGACCTGCTTGACCTGGCGACAGCCAGCGAATCGAAACAGGTCTGGCTTGCGTTGCTCGTCAGCCAGGCGTCCGAGGTGGATTCACCAATCCTCACAGCGGGGATCGGCCGCCAGGATATGCCCGAGGTTTCCCGCTTCGCAGAGCGGCAGCGTCGCTTGCTCAAGGACTACGCCAAGTTCCTGGAAGAGCAGGAAAACCAGCCAGCACCCGCTGAATAATTCAACGGCGCTTCATTGAATGTGTTCGGCTCGACGCGGGGCTTCATCGGTATCAGCCTGATCCGACTGCTCGACGGGCTCGGCCGCGTCTTTCGCCGCCTCCGCCAACAGGCCCGCGCTCGGATATCCGCCCAGCGCGATCGAGGCGAGTGCCGCGACGACACCACCGGCACGCCGCAGCGGCAGAGCGGTCTCGACCGTCTGGCCGTTGTCTTCGCCGAAGAACGCCGTGCCCACGATCCGCAGGTAGTAGCCCGCACTCATCGCCGAGTTGAGGACCAGCAGCACGACCAGGCCCTGGTAGAGCCAGGCATGGCCCGAGTCCGTCGTGCCCGCAGAGAACGCCGATCCGATCAGGTACAGCTTGCCCATAAACCCGACCAGCGGCGGCAGGCCGACGAGCGACACCACACTGATCAGCAGCACGCCCGCTTGGAACGGGTGCCTGGTCCGCATGCCCGCCAAATCGTCGTAGCTCTGCACCTCGCCGCCGTCCTTGCGGGTCAGGCAGCCGAGCACGGCGAACGCGCCGATCGTGCTCAGCCCGTAGGCGATGAGGTAGAAGAGCACCGCCGCCGTGCCGTTGCTCAGCGACGTGTCCGCGTCCGGGTTCGCGTCCATCAGCGACATAGCGAGCATCGGCCCGACCAGCACACCGATGAGCATGTAGCCCGAGTGCGCGATCGACGAGTACGCCAGGACGCGTTTGAGGTTCTTCTGCACCAGGCCCAGCGCGTTGCCGACCGTCATCGTCACCGCCGCGATGATCGCAACGAGGTAGATGATCGGCTCGGGCAGGCTCGGGACGCCTGTCGGTGAGTGCACATCCGAGAGCGGCAGGCCCAGGATCACGATCAACGCAATCATCCCCGCCGCCTTGGGCACGAACGCGAGGAAGGCCGTCACCGGTGTCGCGGCGCCCTGGTGCACGTCGGCCGTGTAGAAGTGCATCGGCACCGCCGCGATCTTAAAGCAGATGCCCGCGACCGCCAGCGTGATGCCCAGGACCATCATCGGTGTTGCGCCGTGTTCCGCGACGTGTGCAGCGATCGGGCCGAACTCTGTAAAGCCCGTCGCGCCGTAGATCAGCGTGAACCCGTACAGGAACACCGCCGCCGATAGCGCCCCGAGGAAGAAGTACTTGACCGCAGACTCCTGTGCCAGCCCGTTATCACGGTCCCGCGAAGTCGCGACCATCACGTACGTCGGCAGGCTCGTCAGCTCCAGTGCGAGGAACAGCCAGACCAGGTCCGACGCCCCGGCCGTCAGCAGCACACCCGTCAGCGAGAACAGCATGAACGCGAAGAACTCGGCCTTGTAGTCGTCACCGGGGTCAAACGCTTTGCCCTCGCGGGCCTCGGCATCCATGACCTGCTTGAGTTTGTCGACCGTGCCCGTCGCGACGAAGACCAGCAGCAGGCCCATCGCCAGCACCGCCATCTTCAGGTAGCCCGCCATCGCGCCCAGGCCGAGGAAGTGGTTGGTGTCAACGCTGCCAAACAGCAGCAGCACCGCACCCGACACGACCAGGGTCAGCATCGCGACATAAGGCGTCACGTTGCGGATCGCCTTGTTGCCAGACAGCCCGGTCATCAGACAGACGCAGGCCCCGATCAGCATCGTGATCTCGGGCCAGAGGTGCTGGAGTTTGTCGAGGATGGCTTCCATTAGTCGTTGGCCTCCTCTTGAACTGTGGGAATTGAGTCATTGATTGGTTTAACGAAAGGAGGCTCGCCGGTGCCTATTCTCGAAGGATCAAATAAGTATTCATTCTTGGCGTCTTGGCGACTTGGCGCCTTGGCGTTCAAAACCGAATCGTCGTGAACGATCGCAGGCACCGCAGACTCCGCCTCCATCTTGTCGATCTCTTCGTGTACGAACTTGGTGTGTTCCTGGATTGCGGGCTCAAGCGAGCGGAGGATGGGGTAGGGGAACAGGCCGATGACGATGCAGACCACGGCGATGGGGGTGAGCGTCATCGCTTCGCGGTAGGAGAGGTCGTGTCCGCCGGCGATGCCGGTCTCGCCGGTGTCTTCCCAGTGCGGGAGGTTGAGCGGGCCGAAGACGATCTTACCGACGAGGTATAGCAGGTAGATCGCCGCGAGGATGACGCCGGAGGCCGCGAGGATGGCGTAGGTGGGGCCGAGGATCGGGCTGCCATTGACTTCGCGAGAGTTGAACGTGCCGAGCATGGTGAGGAACTCGCCGATGAACCCGTTGAGCCCGGGCAGGCCGACGGAGGCGAAGGCGAAGATGCAGAAGAACACGGCCCATGCGGGCATGATCTTCGCGAGGCCGGACATGCGGTTGATCTCGCGGGTGTGGAAGCGGTCGTAGAGCATGCCGATGCACAGGAACATCCCGCCGGTCGCCAGGCCGTGGCTGAGCATGTAGATAAACGCGCCGGTTGCGCCGATGGACCCGTCGGTGCCCGTGCCATCAAACGCGAAGAGCCCGAGGATGCAGAAGCCCATGTGCGAGACCGACGAGTAGGCGACGAGTTTCTTCGCGTCCGTCTGCACCCAGCAGACCAGCGCCGCGTAAATCACGCCGATGACCGCCAACGCCCCGAGCCAGGGCGCGAGCGTCAGCGCCGCCAACGGCAGCATGGGTATGGCCAGGCGCAGCAATCCATAAGGCCCGAGCTTGAGCACCAGGCCCGCGAGGTCGACCGAGCCGGCGGTCGGCGCTTCGGTGTGCGCGAGCGGCAGCCAGGTATGGAACGGGAACAGCGGCGTCTTGACCCCGAAGCCCGCGAGGAAGGCGAGCATCACGATGAGCTGCGCTTCAAAAGGCATCTGCCGACCCGCGGCCCACAACGCCTTGATGTTAAAAGTCCACTGGCCCGGATACTCGGCCTTGGCCCATTCGCTGTCGTCGGCGCCTTCCTCGGCGCCGATCGGGTCGAACGTGATCGATTCGTAGATCGCGTCGAACTCCTCGAGCTGCTGGGCGTTCATCGCGGACGGGTCGATGGTCGTGTTGAACCACGCGACGTAGAGCACGCCCGCCATCGTGAGGAGCGACGCGGTGAAGGTGTAGAAGAAGAAGACGCGTGCGGCCTTGAGCTTCTCGCCGTGGCCGAAGATCCCGATGAGGAAGAACAGCGGGATGAGGGTGAACTCGAAGCAGACGTAGAAGAAGACGATGTCGCGGGCGATGAAGGTGCCGATCAGCGCCGCCTCGAGGATGTGCAGCCAGAAGTGGAAGGTGCGCATGTCGCCCTTGACCTCGACCAGCGAGCCGAGGACGACGATGGGCATGAGGAAGGTGGTGAGCATGACCAGCCAGAGGCTCATGCCGTCCAGGCCGTAGTTAAACCCGAGGTCCCAGCCGGGCACCCAGGGGATCTCGCCGACGAACTGCATCACGCCGGGCTTGTCCCACATGAACTGTGAGGCGACGTAGAGCGTGAACAGGAACGAGATCGTCGAAGTCGTTGCGGAGTAGATCCACGCGCCCTTGCGTGTGCTCAGCGCCTTGATGGGCAGCAGCAGCCCGAGCGCAAAGAGCGCGGGCAGGATGAGCTGGAACGGGATGGTGTATTCAGAAGGCAGCAAGGTTTGGTTCAGTTCATTTCAGCAGGAACAGCAACAGGAGTGCGATGGCGGCGACGCCGGCGACCATGCCCAGGCCGTAGCCCTGGAGCCGGCCGGTCTGGGTGGGTTGGACGGATCGTCCGATGAGCTTGGGCACCCAGCCGACGCTCATGATGGTCGCGTGGATGACGAGTTGGTCGACCAGGTACAGCACCTGCCCGGTGACGAACAGGGGGCGGACGATGATGCGGTCGTAGAACTCGTCGATGAAGTACTTGCCCTGCAGCACGCCGACGGGCCCGCGGAAGACGCGGGCGGCCGCCTCGGCGTAGCCGGGCTTGAAGGTGTAGAACGCGAAGGCCAGCGCGATGCCTGCGATGGCGAACAGGCTCGAGATGATCATCATGAGGATGTGGATCGTGTGCGCGATGTCGGAGTGCGGGTGGGGCAGGTCGGCGCTGGAGGCGTGGATGAGGTCCGGGACCAGGTGCGTGCCCCAGGGCCCGAGCACGATGCCCGCGATCAGTGAGCCGACGGCCAGCAGCACCAGCGGGGCGTTCATCGGCCACCATGGCATCTCGTGCGGCTCGTGGGCGTGGTGGTCGTCGTGTGCGTGGTCATCGCTGTTTTCGGATTCAGCTTCTGCGTGGTGGTCCTCTCCCATCTCGTAGCGGGTTTCGCCGGTGAAGACGATGCACCACAGGCGGAAGGTGTAGAACGCGGTGAGCAGGGCGGTGAGCAGGGCACTGATGCCCAGCAGGATGAAGAGGATGCTGTCGCCTTCGATGCCCTTGATCCAGGTCGCGGCGATGATCTCGTCCTTGGAGAAGAAGCCGGCGGTCAGCGGGAAGCCCGCGAGCGCGAGGCAGCCGACGAACATCAGCCACTTGGTGACGGGCATCTTTGCGCCCATGCCCGACATCTTGCGGATGTCCAGCGTGCCGGCCAGGGCGTGCATGACACTGCCGGCGGTCAGGAACAACAGCGCCTTGAAGAACGCGTGGGTGACCAGGTGGAACACGGCCCCGCTGGTCGAGAGCGCCCCGAGCCCGAGGAACATGTACCCGAGCTGGGAGACGGTCGAGTAGGCGAAGACGCCCTTGAGGTCGTTGCAGCACAAAGCGATCGTGCCGGCGAAGAGCGCGGTGATGCCGCCGACGACGGCGACGACGACGAGTGACGAAGGCACGAGCTCGAAGACCGGCATCATGCGGGCGATGAGGTAGACGCCGGCGGTGACCATGGTCGCGGCGTGGACGAGCGCGGAGACGGGCGTCGGGCCGGCCATCGCGTCGGGCAGCCAGACGAACAGCGGGATCTGCGCCGACTTGCCGAAGGCCCCGACCATCAGGCAGAAGGGGATCGCCTGCATGGCAAAGGGGATCGTTTCGCCCGCGGCGGGGAGGCCCGCAAAGATGGTCGCGAAGTCGGTCGAGCCGAACTGCGTGTAGCACAGGAAGATGCCGATGAGGAAGCCGAAGTCACCGATGCGGTTGACGATGAAGGCCTTCTTGGCGGCGGCGACGGCCGAGTCCTTGCCGTAGTAGTAGCCGATGAGCAGGTACGAGCAGAGCCCGACGCCCTCCCAGCCGAGGAACAGCAGCACGAGGTTGTCTGCCATGACCAGCGTGGTCATCGCGAAGATGAATAGGGCCATG
>Ga0213866_10001310_pt1 | contig 18563 bp, 14 predicted proteins | sample PICome_11_FD_160079 | JGI IMG/M metagenome (GOLD analysis project Ga0213866, IMG submission 160079) | Coastal seawater microbial communities near Pivers Island, North Carolina, United States - PICO284 | ecosystem: Environmental > Aquatic > Marine > Coastal | place: USA: North Carolina...
AATATCTGGATATTGATTGGCAAGAGCAACGGCTCTGGCAATTTCTCCCTCATTTTGTTCACTTTCAGTATTGTGATCAGGCTCTAGTCCTGTCCATGCATTTTTGCAGTCAATCCATGCGCCTAACATCACATACATTTCAAAACTAGGATCTTCTTTTTTGAGCTCGCTAATGGCTTTTAGTAAGTTGGGAGCTTGAAACAACCCTGCGTTAGATTGAACATTATAGGTTCTTAAGATCTTAATCCCCATTGCTGACAATATTTTCATATCGTCTTTTAATTCTTCAATGGTAGGTTGTATTTCACGAGTTTTTTCTCTGTATCCACCGTAGGAAATAGCTAAATAATCTGGATTTCCTAATATCTCTGCTGCTGTTTTATTTTTCACTGTTGTTTCTTTTTTTGAATCTTGTGAACATGAAAATAGTGTCATAATCATGAAAAAATAAAGGACTCTTTTTGAAAAATCTACCATAATTTTTATGTTTTATGACCCTTAATTATTTCATAATCAAGAATCTGTTTTTAATAGTTTAGTCCATATCCGATAGGATACAGTGGTTTGATGGAATCATCCCAAAAATTTGGACCGTATTTATTTTCATAATCTTTTACATCTTTTGGCCAAGAATGAGGAAGTTTACCTTTAAAATTATAGTCGCCAAATAACACTTCGGCAACTCCAAGACCTTCTGATCCGAGAAGCCATGCTGTTATAAAAGCATTGGACTTCTCGATTTCTTGAGTAACAACTAAGGGTCTTCCTGAAATGAGTATTGTGATGACTTTAACCCCTTTTTTTGTGTATGCATCAATGTATTTTTGATGCTTTTTTGATAAGGTCAACTGATACGTTCCCCTACCATCACCAATATCTCCAAAAAACTCTGCGTAAGGAGTTTCCCCTAAAACGATGACGGCCACATCAGCATCCGAATGATCTTCGGCAGCTTCAGCATCATATACAACTTCTCCTTTGGCAAGTTGTTTGACACCTTCTAAAATTGTAGTTGCTCCCTTGTAATTCTCTTTTGTTCCCTGCCAATTGATGGTCCAGCCTCCAGATTGTAATCCTGAGCTGTTGGCATGTTCTCCAACAACTACAATTTTTTGGGTTTCTTTATCAAGAGGAAGTATTGCATTGTCATTTTTTAGTAAGACTAAAGATTCTCTTACAGCTTGTCTGGCAATATCTCTATGTGATTCTTGTCCAATCGTTGAAATGAGATCAGTATTTGGAAAAGGATTTTCAAAAATACCAGATAGGTATTTTTGTCTCAAAATACGACGAACAGCATCGTCAATTCTGTGGATAGATACTTCACCATTCTCAACTCCTTTTTTAAGTCCTTGTTGAAAACTATCCAAATCACCATCAACAGCCATGACCATATCAATTCCTGCATTGATAATGTCGTTTCCACCAAATCGGGAGTAGGCCTTCCAGTCGGAGATAACCATTCCATTAAATTTCATTTCCCCTTTCAATACATCGGTAATGTATTTTTTATGTGCATGCATGGGCATACCGCTTATGGTGTTAAAGGAAGCCATAATAGCCCCAATACCCTCTTCAACAGCAGCCTTGTATGGAGGTAATAATCGTTCTGAAATTTCTTTTTGAGTAAGAGAGGTTTCTCCTCCTTCTTTTCCAAAATCTGTTGCTCCATCTCCTATAAAATGCTTAGCTGTAGCTATGACAGTACCTTTGTTATTATAGCTTCCTTGATGCCCTTTTACAGAAGCTCTCGTCAGTTTTTCTGTGAGTTCGGTACTTTCGGAAAAAGCTTCATACACTCTTCCCCATTTTTCATTATAAGGAATGGCGATGCATGGAGAAAAAACCCAGTTAAATCCTGTCGCTTGTGACTCAATTGCAGTAACTTTAGAAGCTTTCTCAACCAAATCAGGATTTCTAGTGGCCCCCAAACCAATGTTGTGTGGAAATATGGTGGCTCCATCATAGGTGTTTTGACCGTGAATAGCGTCTACACCAAATAGCAAAGGAATTCCCAATCGAGTAGATAAAGCTTTCTTTTGCAATCGATGGAACTTTTCTTGCCACTCTTTGGCAGTTTCTCCAGGTAAAGGACCTTGCGTATGAATGATAGAACCAATAAACTTAGATTCAATTGCCTCTTCAGCACCTTCTTCAAAATGACGTATTTGAGTCATTTGCCCGATTTTTTCCTCTAAGGTCATAAGAGCTAGCAATGAATCGACCTTTTGCTCTATCAATTTTGCTTTATCAAGTGCTTTCTTAGAGGCACCTCCTTCACATGAGGCAAATAATAGTACACTTGGAAATAAAAAACTAAATAGGTTATGTGGTACTATTTTTTTCATTCGTTTTATTTGATCACAGAAACAATAATTTTATTGATCTCATTCGTTCTCTCAAACACTTTTGTGGAGGTTGCTTTGTCTAAGCGATTCCCATTAAAAGTTAATGACGTTTGATCTTTTAAATCAACCCTAATATGCTCTTGATCAGAAATTTTATAGATCACAGGAATTTGACAATAGGTAAAAGCCAAAGACCCCTTTTCTAGTTCAATGGAATTCTTCTCTTGATTCACGTCTACATAGTTAAATACTTTAGGTTCTTCAAGAAACTCCTCTTTTCGTAAAATTGTTGGTTTAAACCCAAGTAGACCATTTTTAACAGAGACTCCTAATTCTCCAAATCGACTTAAAATATCTTCTTTTACCTGACCTGTCATTCCTGGTTGTTGTGCCCCTTTTCCTTCTGGAGTGTGAGAGTAAGGGTCTGTTGGGAAAGCACCGTATAGTTTTGGTGATTTGTTAACTCCAATCCCTTCATTGATTTCGAAGTAATGATCTAAAAGGTTTCCTATCAATTGAGGGTCTTCATTATTTTCTATAGCTTTGTTCGTAACTTCAAACACGGCTAACAATAGTTTGGATACCATGTGCCAGTAAATAGATCCCAAACCTTCGTATCCGAAAAACGTACCAGATCTTCCTGTAAACGATTTGTGATCAAAGATATCTTCGAAGATGTCAAAAACTAGAGCAGATTCCTTGGCAACAAGGTTTTGGTATTTTTCAGGCAATTCATCCAGTGCTTGCTTTACGCTATCTGCATTGTTAAAACTACCATTGAAATGATACTGACCTATACAATCCTTCACAACGATTTGTCTGTTGTCGTCATTAACCAACTGTGTTAACAATTCAGATGAATGAACGGCATCACTAGGAATGTTATTCTTATCTGCAAACCTAGGAAGTTGTTTGTTAGGATAGAGAATATAACTGTATTGGTCAGGTCTAAATAAAGCACTCGCTTTCAAACTATTGAGTAGCTCTACACTTTCTTTAGAAGAGAGGTAGCCAGAACTCAATACCGCTACTTGACCTTCAAGCATTTCAGATAGGTAAGAAATAGATACTTCATTGCTTTTTACAGTCATTAAATTGTATGCGTGATACAAATTATCTGCTCTCTTATTGGCGTCAATTGAGTGTTCAATAAATTTTAAAGATACTTTGGTAAAGCGTAGCAAATCCTCTTTACTAATGTCTTGCTTATCTCCTGAAAACCCTTGGTTGTATATTGTGTTTCTATAATCGCTAGCCGCCATTCCTAAACCATCGAGAATTGTTTTTCTGTCTTTGTCAGAAATTTTTCCTGCCAAAACATCCTTGTGTTTGCTAAGGGTGCTATTAACTTGATTGAAAAAAGGAAGTAACTCCTCAGAAATAGAGACTTGTTCCATATTTGATTTGGAAAGCACTCCTTTGAAGAAATGCAGAAATCTTCTCAGGTAATAGAGGGTAACCATAGAAACGCCATTTCCAACAAGAGCATTGTTGGCATCGTTCCATTCTGGACGTTGCGTATTCATCCAGATTCCTCCTTCAGGAATAAAGTTGGATATTTTAGCCAATACCGTTGCTAAGATTTTTTCTATGAAGTTTACCTTACAGATAAACACATTTTGATCTCTTAAGAGCGCCCCATCAACACCTATCTCACCTCTTTTTAACTGAATTTTCTTTTCATTTTCATGATCGTAATCAATGGTGTCCTTAGGATTTTTTAAGATATCCTCATAACTTTTGATTCGGTAAGGGACATTGGCATATACAAAGAGGTTTTTATTGAAATAGCTAGAAAGTCTTTCGGGATAATGATCTTCTATAAACTCTAGGAATTTCAACAAGTATATGATTTGATGATCCCCCCAATACCCGATATAAGACCAAGGATCGTCAGGTTCAATCACTTCCCAATCAAAGCCTCCTTTAGTAACACGGTATGGGTTGTAACCGTCAAAGGTAGTAGCATTGAGAAACTTGTGGATCATTCCTTCGATGAATTGCGGATAGGAATAAGCTAAAGCCTCCCAGTTTTGGAAGATGTCTCTCCAGTTTCCCTCATAATCTAAGATCTTAGACCCATCAACTTCACTTCTGGTGTTGATTGAGAATTTATTCCAAGGACGACTCGGGTCTCCATGTCTTCTGCTAAATCGAAGAGGTAAATATTCAAAACACAGTCTTTGGAAGTTCTGATCCTCATTGTTTTCATAGATTTCTTGCAAATGAGACAACGTAAAGGTTTCTGGCAAACGATCTAAGATTTTTGCTTTTTTCTTGTATACTTTTCGATTTGCTTGAGCAATATATTTTACGAAATCGGTTTTTTCAATTTGGTAATTCTTATCGAAAATACCACCTCTCATGATGTTGAAGAGCGTATTTGAGAAATGCCTGATATTTCTTAGTTTGTCAGCAGTCAATTGGATCCCATCAGAAGCACTAACCAACTCAAGCAGCTTGCTCGTTCCTAAATTGATGTTGTCTTCAATACGTTTTTCTAAAGCAGACTCTTTTTTGATCGTCTCTTTTATTTGATTGATATCCGAGATGGTTTGATTCACATTTGCTACAAACAGCCACTTTTTTTCTGAATTGGCAGGTAATTCAATATCAAAGCAGGTAAAATAAGCTCCCTTTTCGGCTCTGATATCAATTTCTTGCTGAATTTTTTGCCCTTTTCTAAAATTATCAAGCTGTAGGGAAGATAATAAGTAGGTTGGGCTCTCTATTCCAAGAGACCAAACGGTAGTGGCTTTTAATGCTTCACTAGGTTCAGCTTTGTCAACAATAATTGCACTTAAAGCATAAATTCCCAGACCTGTAGCAGCTTCTAGCTCACTTTTCTTATAGGCATCTACTAAATTGCTACTTTTCTTTTGAGTTTCTTCCTCAATACCATAGGGAAGAATGTTTTGTACTCCATCTAGAACAGCCACCTGAATCGACTCTGAATTATTGTTCTGAATTCGGGATTTCTTTACAAAACCAAAAAGATTGCTAGAGTTCCACTCATACGTGAAAGAAACCTCTAAATCGTGGTTGATTTCTTCAAAAATGACTTTATTCCCGTAAGAGTTTTTGTACAGATTTCTACTGATGTTGTAAACTCCTCGATATCTGGTAGAAAATGGTTCCCACAGGAAAGTTTTGTCTTTTGTAGAAATTCGCAAAATGGTTTTACTCCCTGTTATTTCTGAAGACTCAGTAATTTTATCATCCGTGTAGTATGGGAATAGTGCCGTATTGCTATCTTTTCGACCTGCCGACAGTCCTCCCGAGCTAGAAATAAACATCCAATGATTGGAATTGCTAACGATGCTCATAAAGAAAGGACGCATTGAATCTACGTTCGAAATCTTGTAGTAAGCTTCATTGCCAATAATTACTTGCTCGCCAGTAACCTCCTTGTCGTGAAAAGAAGATTTTATATTGCCTAGGTATATATCTTTTTGAATGCTCATTATTTTATAATCAGTCTTAAAAAATTTTTAGTTTGAAGTTGCTTTCACTTTACTATTGCAACTATTGTGGATATAGTTTCGTGGTAAATCTGCTACTTTTATTTAGTAGCGTTGCTTCTTGATACGATTTTGTGATTTCAAAATAGTTGCCACGAATAACTTCACTATAAAAACACATGGTTTTTGAGTATTTGTTAAAAATAAATCTCTTATTTGAGAAATTCGCAAAAAAAACCTCTACAAAAAGCATACAAATTAATTTTTTATTTGAAGCGTTGATAATCCCCCAAAACAATAGGATTGTTGATGCTTTTTAAAAGGGTTTGTTTTATTAATGTTGTAGTATTGTTTGGTTTTAAAAGCCACATGTTGTGTTTTTTAAATCTCTAAAATATAATTTGTTAAGTTGTCATTATGAGCTAAGTTCATCTTTTTACGCAATCGATAACGTTTTACTTCAACACTTCTTGGAGAGATGTTTAACAGAGGAGCAATCTCTTTTGAAGATAAATTAAGTCTTAAATAGGCACAGAGTCTTAAATCGTTGGGGGTTAAATCTGGGTGCATAGATTTCACTTTTTTAATAAAGTTTTTGTCAGCGTTATTAAAAGCTTCCTCAAACATTTTCCAATCGTCATTGTTGTTTAAATCTTTGTCAATTATTTTGATAACTTTATCAATATTACCATCACCAGCTCTTTTTAGTTCGTTCTTGATAGTATTTAAAAACTCATTCTTTTTGATAATACTCATGGTTGAAGTGGCTAATTCTCTATTTTTACTTTCGACATCAGCTTTTAGCTGTTGATTTTTCAATAACATAACCTGCTTTTCTTTTTCAAGCTCCTGAAGTTCAAACTCTCGTTGTTGAGATTCTAACAACTTTTTGCTCTGTTTTTTGTAATACTTTCTATTCACTCCATGAAGCACTAATACGAACAAAATAAAACCCAAGGCATAAATAGCAATCATGGTGTTCGATATATACCAAGGCCTGTCTATGGTGAAATTATATGAGGCTATATTGCTACTCAAAGTGTTGCCGACCTTAGCTCTTACATGAAGCTCATAACCTCCAAAATCTAAGTTTTCAAAGATCACACTTGGATTAGGAGACCAGTTACTCCATTCAATATTGAGCCCAGCAAGCTTATACTGATACTCTACATCCAAAGCACGATCATAAAAAGGAACACTAAAATGGAACTCTATATTGTTCTGATCATTACTAAAATCTCCATAACTCTGTAAAAGAACATTCTTTTTAGGAGAGTTAAGTGTGTTCACTTGAATAGAATTGATAGAAATAACAGGACCAACAGCGTTTGACTTTTCTTGACTGTTTGTGTTTATGATGATGTAACCATTGTAGGCCCCCAAAAGATACTTGTCATCTTTTAGCTTACTTATATTTTCATACCCTGTTGCTCCTTCTCTTAGACTCATAGAAATAGGAATTCTTGAAGTAATAGGTGTAGCGCTCAATTTACCTGGGGTTAGATAGCTGATATTTTTAGAGGAAAATCCCCAAAGAATGTTTTCATTTTCATCATAGATAAGTCTGCCTGAGATATAGGTGCTATCAGTATAAAATGTATGTAAAGCAGAATCCTTTACAAAGGACTGCTGCTCACTATTGTATTTAAAAACTCCTTTTTTGTAGGCATAGAGTATTTCTCCTTGGTACTTTAATAAGCTAGAGTGAGCTCCTTCGCTAACAGATGTGTCTTTGGAGACCTTGAGAACTTTTTCATAGTTAGAATCGACTTCAATTTTAAAAATACCTTTGTATTCGTGATTGACAAAGATTTGATTGTCATTATACATCTCAAAATATTTACTCGAATTATCAAAACCCTCTATTTTATTGCGAAAAGCCCATTGACCCTCTTCTTTCTCAGCAACATGCAACCCTATGTAGCTACCCAACAAAAGTTTGTTCTTTCCGAGAGATTTAATGTCCCATATTCCCTGATTGTCAAACTTTTCAACTACTTTTTTGTTTTCAATAACAAATGCACCAGAGTCGTGAGCACAAAATAACTGATTGTCAATCACCACAAGATTCCAAACTTGACCTTGAGTTCCCTCTACCAGAGAAAATTCTTCTTTAGTGTTGTATTGTTTTACAAACAAGCCCTGATTTGTCCCTAAATACAAATTATTGTTGAATATAATAGAGGCATATATGGTTCCTAATGCACCTTTTTTATTGTTGTATATTTTAATATTTGATTTCGTGTTGATGCTGTTGATACCGTTATCCAAGGCTAACCAAACATTATTTTCTGCATCTTCAAAGATGGATAACACGGTGTTATTACTTAACCCATTTTCTTGTTCTATTGTGTAATCAATACTGCCTTCGTAGGTTAAAAATATCGCTCCACTTGAAATAGATCCTAAAACAAACCCTCCATCCTTTAGCTGAATACCACTGTAAATAGTCTCATCTTGAAATTGAAATCCATTAATAATCCAAGGAGAGAGTTTTTTCCCATTAAATAAGAAGAATCCGCTTTTATTTGTCAGAAAAAGTAGATTTCCATCTCTACTAAAAATATTGATCACATCATTATTTTTAACAACAGGATCATCACTAACCAATTCTGCTACACCTTTTTCTATTTTGAAAACCCCTCTTCCCTTTTGATGAAAATAAATGCTACCATCTACCTCCATCATTTTTGTGATTTTTGAAGGAGCATCAATAATCTTGTACGCCTCCGTAGTGATGTTAAATAAATAAATTCTCTGTAAAGATTGGATTATAATCCATCCGTCTAATTCAACAATATTCCAAAATTGCTCATCACCCAACAATGGAATATTATTTTTTTTTGCAATAGAGACATAGGACAAATCACCATAATCATTTCGTACCCAGTACCCGAAATCCATATAAAAACCACAAAAAATCTTATCTCCAATCACTTTTACTGACCTCATGATGGTTTCATTTGGAGTAGGGTACAACTTCCATCTAGCACCATCAAATTCAAGCAGTCCTTTGTTGTTGGCAACGTAGATAAACTTTTCTTTAGACTGAGAAATTGCCCAATTTTGGTTTTCTGCTTGGTAATCTTTGGGAGAGAACACACTAATTGGAGGATAACCTTGTCCGAACATCATTGAACAGAATAAAGTCAAGGCAATGAAAATAGAATATTGATATTGTTTACTCATTTATATACAGATTAAAATCGAAAAATAGAAGACCATCTGGTAACATGATTTCAGACTGAAAAGAATAATTCTTAAACAAACCAAACCAATCAAATATACAAAACTCAACACAAATGAATATTATTTGTTTGGTTATACATGGTCTTTTAAACTTTTAAATACTGGAATTCTCAAATATTTGTATTACAAATGTTTAGTTTTTTAAGGGGAAAGAAATGAAATTTAAACGGTTTTTTGTTAAATCCTTCTTAAATAAGAACGATTCAGTTAAGAATAAAATTCGAATTCTAATTTTTTTGTACCTTGAAGCATCAATTTTAATTAACATTCAAATGCCTAGTTACTCACTAAAAATTAATGGAAAATCTGTGACGGTAGAAGCAGACGCAGATACACCCCTATTATGGGTTTTAAGAGATGAACTCGATATGGTAGGGACCAAGTTTGGTTGTGGAATTGCTCAGTGCGGAGCTTGTACGGTTCATGTAGGAGATATAGCTATGAGAAGTTGTTCATTACAGATTTCAACCATTGAGGGAGAATCTATTACAACCATTGAAGGACTTTCTGAAGATGGAACACATCCAGTTCAAGAGGCATGGAAAGAAATTGATGTTCCTCAATGTGGTTACTGTCAGGCAGGTCAGATCATGACTGCATCGGCTTTTCTCAAGAACAATCCAAACCCTAGCAAAGAAGAAATTAGGCAAGCAATGCACGGAAACATATGCAGGTGTGCGTCTTACAATAGAATAGAAAAGGCAGTAGAACTGGCTGCTAAAAACTCCTAATCAACTAAACCTTAGAAATTATGAAGTCTCAAAATAATTCGCTTAGTTTCAGTAGAAGAAATTTTTTAAAAACGTCAGCATTGGCTGGAGGAGGTATGTTGATTGGTTTTAATCTTCTTACTTCTTGCAAACCAGGAGTAGAACCTCCTGTTGATATTTCAAAATTGAATTTTAATGATTTTAATGCCTTTATCAAAATTTCTGATGAGGGATATGTCACTATATTTTCTCCGAATCCTGAAATAGGACAGGGAGTAAAGACCTCAATGCCTATGATTATTGCAGAAGAGTTAGATGTTGCTTGGGACAAAGTGAATGTTGCCCAAGGAGCTCTTGATACAAAAAACTATCGACGACAAGTAGCTGGAGGGAGTCAATCCATTCGTCAAGGATGGGATGCTTTACGTCAAACGGGTGCTACAGCAAGACAAATGTTGATTAATGCCGCTGCTATTAAATGGGGAGTAGATGCTTCTACCTGTAGTGCTTCTGAAGGAGTAATCACCAATGCCAATGGAGATAAACTAGGGTATGGTGAAGTTGTAAAAGAAGCTGCTGGAATGGAAGTTCCTGAAAATGTAAAACTAAAAGAAGTAAAAGATTATAAGATTATCGGTCAAGATATTGGCAATGTTGATATCGATAAAATACGTACAGGAAAACCTCTTTTTGGATTAGATTATAAGGCAGAAGGTATGATGTATGCTTCTGTATTACGACCTCCAGCGTTTGGAAAAAAACTAGCTTCTTTTGACGATTCTGAAGCAAGAAAGGTGAACGGTGTTACAGATGTTGTTAGGTTTGGAGATAAAATAAAATCGATTGAAAACCAGGTAGCTGGATTCACTCGAGCTACAGATAAAATTGCAGTCATTGGAACTAGTACCTGGGCAGTTATGAAAGGAAAAAAGGCGTTGATGGCTCAATGGGATGATGATGGAAATCTTGAAAGTACAGAAGATCATGACAAAGAGTTATTCAAAATATTGAATGGTAAAAAGTTTGACACACGTCGTGAAGATGGTAATGTAGAAAAAGCATTTGCAAAAGCAGATAAAGTCATAGAGAGAACCTATGAATCGCCATTCTTGCCTCATAACTGTATGGAACCAATGAATTTTTATGCTGATGTAAAGTCGGATAAAATTCATTTAGTAGGACCAGTACAAACACCACAATGGTTGTCTGGACTGATTGCAGGAATGTTTAAGAGAAAGCCCGAGGAAATTCATATTGAAATGACCCGTATGGGTGGAGGTTTTGGACGTCGTTTGTATTCTGATTTTGCGCTGGAAGCTGCAGAGATTTCAGATCAAATCAAAAAACCTGTAAAAGTTGTGTTCTCCAGAGAAGATGATATGGCAGCTGGAACCTATCGTCCAGCAATCAAGTATAGGATCAAAGCTTCAATTAAAGATGGAAAAATCACTGGATATCATTTAAAGGAAGCAGCCATTAATGGAAATATGTATGGATTGATTCCTCATTTTTTCCCTGCAGGGTGTATTCCAAATTATAAGGTAAGTACTGGAAACTACAAAAGTAAAATGACAACTGGAGCTTGGAGAGCCCCCTATACTAACTTCTTAGCCTTTGCTGAGCAAAGCTTTTTTAGCGAACTTGCTGAGGCTTTAGGAAAAGACCACCCTACATTATTGATAGAACTTCTACAAAATGTGAAAGGAACCGATGATAAGAGAATCGAATACTCTGGCCAAAGAATGGAGGACACGATTAAATTAGCGGTAGAAAAGTCAAATTGGGGAAATTCCTCTGAAGGAAGCTACCAAGGTTTTGCAGCATATTATAGTCACAACACTCATGTTGCCGAAGTTGCCGAAGTTGAATTTAAGAATGGAAATCCGATTGTTAAGAAAGTAACAGTGGCAGTAGATTGTGGAATTGTTGTGAACCCTTTGGGAGCAAAAAACCAAATAGAAGGAGGAGTTATCGATGGAATTGGGCATGCGATGTACGGAAATCTTTCATTCAAAGAAGGAACTCCACAATCAGTAAATTTTGATCGTTACAGATTGATAAGAATGCAAGAAACACCTCAAGTTGACGTACATTTTGTTCAAAATGAGTTTTCTCCGACTGGACTAGGCGAACCTGGACTTCCACCGGCAGGGGGTGCTGTTGCCAATGCAATAGCAGCAGCAGGAAAGAGAATGTTTAACCAGCCTTTCGTAAATGAATTGGAAAAAAAAGGTAAAAAGATTTTAGGATAAATCTAGTAATCTCTGATACTCTTCTTGAGTATCAATATCAAGATAAGGGGTTTTAGAAGTATATTTTAAAACCTCTTTTTTATACTTTTTCACTACCGGTTTGGCTCCTTGATCGTCTTTTAATAGCGAGAGTTCGTCGAATAAAGACTTGTCAAAAACAACAGGAACCCCTGAAGTATCTTTGTATTCTGTGAAAATTATTCTTTTACCGGCAGTTTTAGATAATTCAATTAAATCTTCATAATGCTTTGTGGTTACCAAAGGCAAATCACTGAGCGTAATTAATACTCGATCGAAATTGTTCTTTTTTCTGAGAAATTCTACTCCTTTACTAATAGAACTACCCATTCCTTTTTCCCAATTTGAATTTTTTACAACAAATACTTCTTGGGTTCTTATGGATTGAAAAACTTCACGGAAATGGGCTCCAACAACCACAATGATTTGAGAGTGTTCAATAGGCTTTAACTGTGTTATGGTGTGGGTAAGTAAGGTTTCTTCTTTGTATGATAGTAGTTGTTTGGGTTCACCTAACCTTTTAGATTCCCCTGCTGCAAGAATTAAAATAGCAGTTTTAGACATTATTGATGTATTCCTCCCGATTTATTCTTCAAAGATATGGGTTTTTGATTTCTTATCACAGCTAGGATTTCAGCAATGATAGAAATAGCGATTTCTTGAGGTGTTTCGGCGCCAATATTAATTCCCGAGGGTCCATACAAACGAGCAAAGAATTCATCTGAAAGATCTTCGTTTTTTTCAAAGATTTCATTGATGAGCTTTTCTCTTCTTTTACTCGGACCAAGCAACCCAATGTATGGAATATCCTGATTAACAATAGTAGATAAATATTTTAAATCTTTCACATAACTGTGAGTCATAAATACTACAGCAGTTTGTTGATCAAATTGTATTTCCCCGAATTCAACCTCATTCATTCCAAAGTAATTAGATGCTCCGGGAAAATTATGAATTGATTTTGGATCATCTGGTGGAGCAATAATATCTACTTCCCAACCCGTTGATGAGGCATATTTGCATAGCTGAACAGCATCGTGCTCAGAACCAACAATCACTAATTTAAAACCGGGCTGGATGGTTTGATGAAACGTTTCTAGAGAATTATCTACTGCATAATGTTCTCTTATTTTGAAATTAGCATGGTTAAAATGAAATGTGGAGCCTCCATCAAATCGATCTTTTTCATCTTTTGAAAAAGTAGTAGAAATGGAGAAAGATTTCCTAGACGAACATTGCTTTTCAAAAGCCTCAAAAAAAGAATCTTCAGGTTGAAAAGGTTCAATTAAAATGTACAGAATACCTTCGCAGCCCAAACGATAACGACCATCATAAGTCATTAATTTTGGCACTCCAGTTTCAAATACACTTTGCGCTTGTCTTAATATCTCTTTTTCTACACAGCCACCACTCACAGCACCAATCATTTTTCCATCCTCTTGAATCGACATTCGTACTCCTGGCCTTCTGTAAGATGATCCTTCCAGAGAAACCACAGAAGCCAATACAGTTTTAAGGTCTCTTTGTCTAGCGAGATGGGCAGTACGTATGATATTTTTAAGTTCGTGTAGCATAAAAAAGATGTGTCTAAAAATACAAATTTTATACGGTCAAACGGTATGCAGTAACACCTACTTTTTGAATATTCTTAAAAAAAGAGTATTTAGGACTCAATATAATTTGAGACTTATTTTTGAGAGGTTTAGAGTCAGTAATGTATTTCAAAAATGAAAAATACTATATATTTGAGCATGAGTTTATTACCACTATTCACATTTCCAGATTTCAATATATACAGCACTCCATTACTTATATTGGTGGGTCAAGGGCTAATTTTTGTAGTATTATTGTTTGCTAAATATTTCAGACATAGAAACCCCTCTCATTTCATTTTGGCCATGATTCTTCTCTTGGTTTGCTATCATCAAATCTGCTATACGGTGGGCTTCATGGGGTGGTACGATACCTATAGAAACACAAAAATTAATTATTGGTTAATTCCTATTGGAATGGCATTGGCTCCTATGATTTATTTGTATGTTAGGTCTATTACAACTTCTAAATTTACATTCAACGGAAAAGACTGGTGGCACTTTTTCGGAGCGTTTTCCTTAGTTGGATTTCGTGCATTCATTTACTTCTATGATTTTCTTCAACCTGATTTTCATGAAACTCAAAATGGAGTTTTGAAGATTGCAGTAGATGAAGCTATTGTTCAACCTGCTCTTACCTTTCTTGAGACAGCATTTATGCTGGTGTATTTGGCATTTACTTTCCAATTGTTTTATAATTATCGAAATAAAATCAAACAGTACTTTTCCAATACTTATAAGTTACAACTGAACTGGGTACTTAGTTTTTTAATTGCTTTTTCTATATTGTTTCTCTATGGAGTGATACAGATGCTAGTAGACTCTCAAAATCCTTTGAGCTATCAACAGCAATGGTGGTTAAACCTTTTTATGGCATTGGTTACTTTGTATGTAGGCGTTACAGGATACTTTACAGATACAACAAAACTGAAAAAACTCAATTTTAGTTTTACCCCAAATCCAGTAAGCATTCCTCAACCAGATGAATCTAAAAATGTTTCAGAGGAAGATGTTCTTTTGGTTAAGAATTACATGAATATTGAACAACCTTATCTGAACCCAGACTTAAACCTTTCGGATTTGGCAGAGGCAATTCAAATGACAAGAGCGCAACTTTCACAGGTAATTAATAAAGGGTTTCAGAAGAATTTTAATGATTTTGTAAACAGCTTTCGAGTGAATGCGTTCAAAGAAAAATTAAATGAAGGGAAACACAAGCAATTGTCTTTACTTGGGATTGCCTATGATTGTGGTTTTAACAGTAAAGCTACATTCAATAGAGTTTTTAAAAAGCTCACCAATAGTTCTCCTACCGAGTTTCTCAACTCTCTTTCAAGGTAAGACGTCTCAAATCGTATATAAGACCTTCTAAGACGTAATGAGTCGTCTATCCCCTTCATGAGTTGCAATTTTGTTTCATCAAAACGAACAAAAACGCAAACTTATGAAAACACGTATTTTAAAATTGATGAATTTGTTAATCACTCCAGTAACTCAAAAACACTGGATAGGAGATTTTCTATTTACTATTCCGAGAGTTTTATGTGGTTATATGCTAACTGCTGGTTTCGGGTCTGACAAATTTGGATTGCCATGGTCCTCAACAGCGAACTTAGGATTCTTTGAAGTAGCCGCTTGGTTTCCAAAAGACGTTGCAGAATATGGGGGTATCTTTGCATTTGCTCCAATATTCTTTGCTTGGATGGGGGCTTTTAGTGAAGCCGTGGGAGGCTTGTTTCTCATGCTAGGGCTCAAGACTAGAATTGCATCTTTTCTTATTATGTGTACTATGTTGGTGGCTATTTTCATGCAGAAATGGGGTCAAGGATTGTGGGGAATGCTACCAGCCATGGGTTTTCTATGGGTTTCAATTTTTACCCTGTACTTAGGCTCTGGAAGATTTGGAATCGATTATTTGATTTCTAAAAAACAATCTTAAATCATTACCAGTATCAAAGCAGAAATTTATTAGAAGCAAACATTTAAAAGAATTTAAAATGAAAAACTATATCAAAATAGCAAGTGTACTATTAATTATGACTTTTTCTAATTGTGTTCAGGAGGAACACGAAAAGAAAGTAACAATTCAAGTCGATATGAACGGTGTTGATAATTTAGAAAGTGTTGGTATACGAGGGGATTTTTTACCTAATCAATGGAGAGAAACTGTACCGATGACCGATCATAACAATGATGGAATTTATGAGATTTCATTCTCCGAGAAAACAGCAGTCTACGCAATCGAATTCAAATTTGTAAAGAACAACAAAGAATACGAACTAGAGGGGAAAGACAATCGACAGTTGGTTTTTGAATACAAACCAGAAACGATTGTGTATAAAGCAAAGTATAATAACAATAAGGATATCAATATTAATAGAAAATAAGATGAAAAAAATAGTAGTACTGCTAATGCTTGTCAGTATGTCAAGTTTAGCACAAGTAAAAGGAAATAAAGAGATAGAAACTCGTAGTTTCAACATTGAAAATGTAGAGGTGATTAAAATTAATTTTTATGCAAAAATTACGGTTGATCAATCTGCAGAAGAAGGGATGACCATTACCATGGATCAGAATTTATTTGACAAAATAAATACAGAAGTTGTAGACAAAACATTGCATTTAGACCAGTTGAAATGGGTGCAACCCTCTCAAGAAGTAATTATTACCATAGGAGCACCCAATCTAAAAAGAGTTGAAAAAGGAACGCATAAAACGTTAACCATAAAAAATGTTGATAACGATTATTTAAATATCATGGCTTTTGTTGGAAAGGTGGTTGTAAGTGGGAAGACAGAACAATTCAATGTAGGAATTGAAAATGGTGAAGTCGATGCTTCTGAACTTGTTGCTAAGAATGCCAGAGCCAATATTTGGGGTTGGGGAAAAGCGAAATTGTATGTTGAAAATGAATTGTATTCAATTCTGAAGAATGAAGGAAGACTTGAATTGTCAAATATCCCTAAAAAACTAAGCGGAGATACTAAAAAGGCACTTTCTGAAAACAAGAAATTAAAAGAAGTAGAGATAAAGTGGATTAACTTTAAGATCAAGAACAATTCGTGGAACAGAAATAATTTCTTTGTGGTAGGACCCAAACAAGATGGAAGCAAATTTGGTTATGGGTTTCCTATGATGCCAGGAAAAGTAAAAAATGAACGATGGACAGTGGGAACAAAAGTGTATCGTGTCAATAAAATCGGACTCAGGAAGTTGCTCGTGGTCATTAAACCTGAAGATGAGGGTCAAACCGTGAAGCTTTTTGAAAAAGAATAATAACATATAGGTGGTGGAACTTAGTAGAAGCCACCTTTTATAGAACACCCTATGAAATCACTTTTTACTTTTCTTAAAAAACTCAATACAAACTCGTTGGTTGCTGGGAGTGCTGTTTTTATTAGTGCATGTGCATTGTTCATTTCTGTGCAAGAAGTAAGAATTATGAGAGATCAACAAAAAGCGAGTATGTATCCATATTTAACTGTTGATTGGAGATACAACCAAAATGGATTTGGCATTGTATTGAAAAATAGTGGTAATGGGTTGGCAAAGATTACCTCATACAAAGTTTTCAATGATACCATTTATTTTAGAGAGTGGTTAGATGCATTAAAGACGTATATGCCAAATGCAAAAAATGTCAGTTATGGATTAATTAGTACAGAGGGGAATATAAGAGATCAGATGATTCCTCCTGGAGAGTCGAAATCACTAATTTTTGTAGAGTGGACAGATGAAACCCGTGAACTTGAGAAAAGAGTAAGAGATTTAAAAGTGACGATAAGTTATTCCTCTTTGCTGAACGAACATTGGATAGTGAAAGAGGGACTGCCTAGACAAATAGACAAACCTCAACCTTTTGTGATAGAACAAGAGTTTGGGTTTTAGATATAAGGAGCTAATCATTGAATCGACTATCTTTGTTTTCAAATTCAAAAGTCATGGAAAGAAAATTATTAATATTGGCACTGCTGACCACTTACTGTTCTTATGCTCAAAAAAATGATGTTGCCACAAACAAATATTGGACACAAGGAAAAGCAGAGGTCAGTGTGTATGAACTCTCCCAAAACAGATATAAAGAGAATCACCCAGGACATGTTGTTAGTATTTTTGTCACCGAAGATTTCTTGACGGATAAACAAGTAAAAAATGAGTATTACAAGAATAAAAACTCTACGTGGATTTTAAAAAATATTCAGTTGAGAAACTTTACAACTGGAGTGTATGATTACTCAATGTTTTCTTCAACTTTTACACCAATTGATCGAAATCAATTTCCAAAATCACTAAAAGTGTCTGCTTCTTCACAAGAATGGTGTGGAACGATTTATACACAATTCAATTATAGGGATAACGAGTACAAAGTTCAGCAACGATCGTATTTTGAGAAAGAAGGAGATGTTGATACTAAAATCAAAGAAGGGGTTTTAGAAGATGAGCTATTTTCAGTTCTCAGAATGAATCCAGAGTTTTTGCCGAAAGGTGAGTTCATGGTAATTCCAGCCGCAAACTATATACAATTAAGGCACTTACAGTTACAAAACTACAAAGCCATCGGATCTATCAGAACCTATAAAGAAAAAGAATTTAAAGGAGACAAACTCAATGAGTACCGACTTGTTTTTCCTGATTTGAACCGTGAATTGAGAATTGTTTTTGAAAATAAAGCTCCTTATAAAATTGTGGGTTGGTTAGATACCTTTCCATCTGCTTTCGATGGGAAACGGCGAACGACAAAAGCAGTTTTACAAAAACAAAAAATGTTGCCTTATTGGAGTCAGAATAGTTTGAAAGATAGAAGCTTAAGAAAAGAACTCGGACTTGATTAGAAGAAAATCTCTTGTGCCAGTCGGAATGTGTTGGCATGGGCCTCTACTATGGTTTTGATATCTGGAGAATACCCTCCACCCATACTACACATCACAGGAAT
>Ga0213866_10001311_pt1 | contig 18560 bp, 16 predicted proteins | sample PICome_11_FD_160079 | JGI IMG/M metagenome (GOLD analysis project Ga0213866, IMG submission 160079) | Coastal seawater microbial communities near Pivers Island, North Carolina, United States - PICO284 | ecosystem: Environmental > Aquatic > Marine > Coastal | place: USA: North Carolina...
CGGGGCATCACGTCTCGATGAACTCGTCGCCAAGGCGGTGCAAGACGGCCAGCCAGCGATCGGCATCACCGACCACGGCAACATGTATGGCACGCTCGACTTCTACCGAGAGTGCAACAAAGCAGGGATCAAGCCGATCATTGGCACCGAGGCCTACATGGCCCATGATCATCGGAGTGAGCGTCCGTCTAGAAGAGGTCGGATCGACGACTCGGGTGGTGAGACCGAGGGTGGCAAGAAGCTCTACTACCACCTAATCCTGCTCGCTGAGAACGAGGTCGGATACAAGAACCTCATACAGCTCTCATCGCTGGCGTTCATGGAGGGGTACTACTACAAACCTCGTCTCGACTGGGAGCTGCTTGAGCGCTACTCCGATGGCATCATCGCTACGTCGGGTTGCCTCGGCGGGCACGTGCTGCAGTCGCTCCTCAACGGCGACGACCAGGGAGCGCTCGAAAAGGCTGGTCGGTTGCAAGACATCTTCGGTCGTGACAACTTCTTCATCGAGATCCAAGACCACGGCATCCCAGCCCAGCACGAGACCAACCCGAAGCTGGTCGATATCGCCAAGAAAATTAACGCTCCGCTCCTCGCCACCAACGACAGTCACTACACCCACGAGCACGACCACGACAGCCATGACGCACTGCTCTGTGTGCAGACCGGCGCCCAGCTGTCGGATCCCAAGCGATTTAAGTTTCAGGGCAGCGACCACTACCTGAAAAGTGCCGCTGAGATGCGGTTTCTGTTCCGAGAGATCCCGACGGCGTGCGACAACTCGTTGTGGATCGCCGAGCGAGCGAACCTTGAAATCGAGTTCGGCAAGCCGTTACTCCCGAACTTTCCTTTGCCCGAGGGTTTCGACAACGACGCCGACTACCTCCGACACCTCACTATGGAAGGCGCGAAGAAACGTTGGGGCGACAAGCTGTCACCCGATGTGATCGACCGCATCAGCTATGAGCTGAAGGTCATTTGTGACATGGGGTTTGCGTCGTATTTCCTCATCACGTGGGACCTCATCAAGCACGCTCGTGATAACGACATCCGGGTGGGTCCAGGCCGAGGTTCAGCCGCAGGCTGTGCGGTGGCGTACTGCCTTTGGATCACCGATCTCGATCCGATCAAGTACGACCTGCTCTTCGAGCGGTTCCTCAACCCAAGTCGTGTGTCGATGCCCGACATCGACATGGACTTCGAAACTCGTTATCGAGACGAGATGATCCGCTACGCCGCCGAGCGATATGGACGTGATCATGTCGCCCAGATCATCACGTTCGGCTCGATCAAGGCTCGTAACGCCGTACGTGACGCCGCCCGCGTCCTCGGCTATCCCTACGGTCTTGGCGACAAAGTTGCCAAGGCGATGCCGCCTCTCGTGATGGGTCGTGACACCCCGCTCAAGTACTGCTTCGAGCAGCACCCGAAGTACGCCGACGGTTATAAGGCAGCGTCCGACCTGCGGGCTATGTACGATGCCGATGACGAGGTCAAGCGGGTGGTCGACGTCGCCAAGGGCCTTGAGGGATTGAAGCGTTCTGACGGCATCCACGCTGCTGCGGTCGTGATTACCAAGGACCCGGTTACCGAGTACGTCCCGATCCAGCGCAAGCCTGAGTCGGGCCAAGATCCCAACGGTGCTCCAGTCGTCACCCAGTATGAGATGCACGGGATCGAAGATCTCGGCCTCCTGAAGATGGACTTTCTAGGATTGCGCAACCTTGACGTCATCTCCGACGCACAGTCGATGATTCGAGAGCGCCACGACGTCGACTTTGATATCGAGACGGTCAGTCTTGAGGACCGAGCCACTTACGACCTCTTGTCAGCGGGCAACACCGTTGGGGTCTTCCAGCTTGAGTCGCCGCCGATGCGCCAGCTGCTCAAGGCAATGGAGCCCAACAGCTTCGAAGACGTCTCGGCTGTGCTCGCTCTATACCGGCCCGGCCCGATGAGCGTAAACATGCACTACGACTACGCCGATCGTAAGAACGGTCGGCAAGCAGTCGAGTTCTTCCACCCCGACGCGGAGGAGGTTCTTGACGACACGTTTGGCCTGATGATCTATCAGGAGTCGGTAATGCGAGTGGCTCAGAAGTTTGCCGGCTACTCCTTGGCCGAAGCCGACAACCTCCGGAAAGCGTGCGGCAAGAAGATCCGTGAACTGATGGCCAAGGAACGCGATGCGTTCGAGGCTGGGGTTGAGAATACTGGTTACGGCACTGAGCTCGGCCCTCAGCTGTTTGACATCATCGAGAAGTTCGCCGACTACGCCTTTAACAAGAGCCACACGTTTGGCTACGGGCTTGTCACGTATCAGACCGCCTACCTGAAGGCTCACTACCCGGTTGAGTACATCGCATCGCTGCTCTCCAGCGTCAAGAACAACTTAGAGAAGGCAGCCGTTTACCTCGCGGACTGTCGGGCGCTCGGCATCAAAGTGTTGCCGCCCGATGTCAATCGGTCGGAGCTCAATTTCGGTGCCTTGTCGCCTGACGAGTTGCCTCCTGGAGTCACTCTGCCTGTCGGAAGCCCTGGGGCGATCACCTTTGGCCTGTCGGCGGTGCGCAACGTGGGCGATGCCCTCGTTGAACAGCTTTTGGAGGAACGCCGAAACCATGGCAACTTCGAGAGCTTTCACGACTTCGTCGATCGGGTGCCCGAGGCGGTCCTGAACAAGCGGACTATCGAGTCGCTCATCAAGGGCGGTGGCTTCGATAACCTCGGACACGAGCGGAGGGCGCTCCTCACCGTGTTCGAGCATGTCATCGACACCACGGTCAAGCGTCGTCGTGAGGAAGCCAAGGGCGTCATGTCGCTGTTTGGCAATTACTCCGACGACGGAGGCACGGATGGGGCATCGGGCGCTGGCTTCGATGACCGAACAGCAATCCCGAGCGGTATGGAGTTCGATAAGTCGGAAAAGCTTCGCCACGAAAAGGAGATGCTTGGACTCTACGTGTCGGACCATCCTCTGCTTGGCGTTGAGGGGGCGCTGAAGCGAAAGGTCGAGCACAGCCTGCTTGATCTGCAGACTATGGAAGACGGCACGCCGGTCGTGGTGGGCGGCATTATTACGAACCTTGCCCGCAAATTCACCAAGAAGGGCGACCAGATGGCGGTGTTTGTACTTGAAGATCTCGATGCATCGATCGAGGTCACGGTCTTCCCGCGAACCCTGGCGGAACAGGGACACAAGCTTGACGACGACTTGATCGTATCGGTCAAAGGCCGCCTCGATCGGCGTGACGATTCGAGATTTGGCCTGATTGGACACACAATTAATGTTCTTCATGGCCTCGACGACGGCCCCGCCGCACCCCTTCGCCTCCGGTTGCCGGCCACTTCTCTCGACGAGCTCAAGGTGCAGCGTCTGAAGCGGATAATCAAGGAGCACCCAGGGGAATCGGTCGTGATGATTGACCTTGGGTCGATGACTGGCACCGACAGGGTGCTCAAGCTCGCCGATGACTATCGGGTTGACGTCGATCGTGCAGTGGGTGAGCTCAGAATGGCGTTCGGCCACGATGCCGTTCTGTTGTAGATGACAACCTCCGATAGAATCGCTGAGGTGGGTCTCGACGTTCTGACAAACGACGCCTCTGCCCTTGATGACTCCGAGCTCGACGAACTTGCGTCGATGGAGGAGGCGTTCAGCGCAGGGCAGCTCTCGAAGGCCAAGGAGGACTGGGTTCTTGTCACCACCGCTCGATTTGGCAACGCCCTGCACGGCTTCTCCTTCTCCACGCTTGAGCGCATCGGCGGCACGCCGTGCGTGCTCATTGGGCTCATGAGCGTCAAGCGATCGAGCAAGCGTGACCAGGTGCTTCGCAGCCTCATGCAAGAGGCGTACCACCGAGCGCTCATGGCGTTCCCCGACGAGGACGTTGTTGTCGGCGCCCGGTTCGTCAACGCAGACGCTCTTGAGGCGTTTAAGGCGCTCGACGACCGAACCCCCGCACCCGGTGAAAGGGCGGTGGGTGAAGAGCGTGCCTGGGGCCGCCGTCTTGCCAAGCGTTTCTCGATCGACCGTGACTACGAGGCGAACTCGTTCGTGTCGGCCACTGGTGCGGCCGATGGATTCATTGATTTTGAGTCATCCAAGCCCGAGGATCTCGATGCCGATCTCGTCGAGATGATGAGCGACGTCGTTGAGGGCGGTGCAAAGGTCGTGTACGGCTGGACAATGGCCGAAGATTTGGTGAAGCTGGGCAGACGCTGATCGACGTTGAGTCCGATCCCTTCCGCAGCGTCGTCCGACGCCGGCGGATGACCCGCGCGTTCCGGCGCGACGACGTTCCTCACTGGCTACTCCACGAAATCGTTGATCTGGCCTCGCGAGCTCCGAGCGCCGGAAAGACTCAGGGGTGGGAACTCCTCGTGCTCACCGGCGACGCAGTGCGAAGATACTGGGATATCACGCTGCCTGCCGGCCGCCGCAGTAGTTTCCGCTGGACCCATCTTCTTGATGCTCCGGTTCTAGCGCTGCCATTCGTGAACCCTCAGGCCTACGTTGACCGCTACGCGGAACCCGACAAAGCCCGGACCGGCCTCGGCGAAGGGACCGAGTCGTGGACGACCCCGTACTGGACCATTGACGGGTCGATGGCCGTGATGACGCTGCTGTTGGCCGCCGAAGACGCTGGTCTCGGTGCTCTGTTCTTCGGGGTGTTCGACCACGAACCGGTGGTACGGGATGAGTTCGGCGTGCCCGACGGGCCAGAGCTGCTCGGAGCCATTGCATTGGGATGGCCGTTAGAAACCCTAGACGGCAAAGGACGCAGTGCCGGTCGCTCTCGCCGGCGACCCGGCGAGATTATTCGCCTCGATCATTGGTGATCGTCCCTCGACGGCCACAATATCGCTGTCGCCGGTACCTGCTCAGGAAGCGAGTGCGCCGCATCACGAGAGAAGCGGGGCAGGAGGTGCATCCTCACTCGTTGCGAGATACGACGGCGACGCTTCTCACTCATCGAAGTGTCCCGATGCAGGTCACGCAGCGCGTCGTTGGCCACTCCACGATCGCTATGACGGCCGCTGTCTACACGCACGTCATGGACGACGCAATTAGAAGGATTCTGGATGGGCGCGAGAGTCAGCACATTGTCGATGAAGTCCGGCTGCGGGACTCGTTGAACAAGCGACGCTCGGCCACTCAGTAACCGACAGCCAGGTCGAATTGCTGGACGCCTAGACGGTCCGCGTCAGGGGGCGATCTAGGGGGAGATCGCCCAAAATGGTGCACGATGGGGCGAGGTTCCGGCTCTCGGACGGTAAGCGTGAAAACCGGTATGGGCCAGGCCCTTCACCGTCTCTGGGCCACACTCAAATAACGTTACTTCGACGCTCGATTGGCGGGATCCTCACCTGGGTCAAGCACCTTGACTTTCTGGCCGAACAATTGCTCGGCCAGATCGTCGACGGTTTCGACTGGGGCCTCGCATGAGCCGTCGCGGCAGAAGTAGGCCCGGCCGACCTCCTTGCCCTCCCACAGAGGCGTATTGTGACTTTCGCCCCATGCAATGACCACGTCGGGCCTGAACACCGAATGGGCGAGCCGAACCAGTGGTGTGTGTTCGGCCACCCCGTCGGTGACCTTGGTCGGGATGACGAGCTGGCGGACACCGCGTCGACGCAGGTCAGCCGCCACGAGCGCCCCCGAGTGTTGTCCGATGCCCTGGTCGACCAGCGGTGATAGTAACTGGAGGATGCGATCGGCGTGGTTGAGGTACCGGACCTCGTCGGTGAGTGCGGCGAGGCGGATAAGCGCGGTAGCAGCGAGCGAGTTCGCTGACGGAGTGGCGTTGTCGAGCACGTCCTTCTGGCGGACGACGAGCTCGTCACCGTCGTCGGCGGTGATGAACAGCCCGCCAGCTGCGGGGTCGAAGAAATGATCGAGCATCGTGTCGGCCACAGCGCGAGCCTCTTCGAGCCAGCGGGCCTGCCCGGTCGCCTCGCCAAGTCGAATAAACGCGTTCACGAGGGCGGCATGATCGGCAGCTAGGGCCATAATCCGGGCCTTAGGCTCGCCGTGAGCCTGCCAGCTACGGAGCCACCGGCCGTCGTCGGTACGCATCTCGCGTAGGAGAAACTTGGCGTTGGCGACCGCCGCGTCGATCCACGGTTGGTGGTGGAACACTGCGGCGGTCTGGGCGAGCGTCGAAAGGAAGAGCGCGTTCCATTCGAGCAACACCTTGTCGTCAAGTGCTGGCTTTGACCGCCGTTCGCGTGCCTCAAACAGGCGAGCCCGGGTGAAGTTCATCGGGTCAGAGCGCAGCAACTCGCCTCGGTTTGCTGCCCGGTTAGGAACCCAGCGGCCGTTGAACTCGCCGAGCTTGGCGGCGGTCGTCTCGATGAGGAATCGGTCGTTCTCGCCAGCCTGGTCGGTGCCGTCGGTTGGCGGTTTGCTCTGATCGAATTCGGGGTTGGGGGTGCGAGTGATATGAGTCGTGTCGGTCGCCCTCGAGGGACCGATGCCCCACCATTCGAGGGTTTCCTCTATGAACTCCGGCTTCACGTCGTGAAAAGCAGCACGGATCTCGTCTTCGGTCCAGGTGTAAAAGAGGCCCTCGGCCCGATTTCCATCTGGTCCGTCGGAATCGGCGTCGAGTGCCGAGTAGAACCCACCGTCGGGGTGGCGCAGCTCGCGGAGCACAAATTCGATGGTTTCCTGAATCACCATGCGCCATTGGGGATGGCGGAAAACCATGACGCCCTGAAGGTAGAGCTCGGCCACCATGGCTTGGTCGTTGAGCATTTTCTCGAAGTGGGGCACGTTCCATTGGCGATCAGTCGAATAGCGGGCGAAACCGCCACCGATGTGGTCGTACATGCCCCCAGAACACATGGCGTCGAGGGTCTCGGTGATTATCTTCTGGGCGGCTTCGGAACCGCTTGACATGAACGCCCGCATGACGAGCTGGACGTTTGATGTTGTCGGAAACTTGGGTGGCAATCCGAATCCGCCCCACTGCGGATCAAAGGTCCGGCTGAGGGTGCGGATCGCCTGGTTGAGTTGATCGATCGTCGGGATGTCGTCAGCCGGGTTAAGAGCCGATGACGCGTCGATCTTGTCGTGGATCGTGTCGATGTTCTTGTTGATGTCGCCTCGTCGTTCGGCCCAGCCAGTGCTGATGGAGTCGAGGGTCTGGAGGAAGCGATCTTTGGTGTAGTAGGTGCCGCCATAAAACGGCTCGCCGTTAGGCGACACGAACATCGTTAGCGGCCATCCACCACGGCCTGCGATGGCTTGCAGTGCGTCCATGTAGATTTGGTCGACGTCAGGACGTTCTTCGCGGTCGACTTTGATGGCGACGAAGTTGGAATTGAGGCGATCGGCTACCTCTGCGTCTTCGAAGCACTCATGCGCCATTACGTGGCACCAGTGGCATGCCGAGTAGCCGATCGAAACGAGGACGGGCACGTCTCGCTCGCGGGCCTCGTCGAAGGCCTTGTCGCACCACGGCCACCAGGCGACCGGATTGTCGGCATGCTGACGCAAGTAGGGAGAGGTCTCGGCGGCGAGGCGATTCACGGCCACCGATCGTACGAGCCGTTCGGTGGGGTCAGGCGCCAACGGCGTGATAGCCGCCGTCGACGTGCACGATCTCACCCGTGGTGGCGGGGAACCAGTCACTCAAGAGCGCAACGACAGCCCGGGCCACCGGCTCGGGATCCTGCACGTCCCAGCCGAGCGGCGCTAGCCCGTCCCACTTATCTTCGAATAGAGCGAAACCGGGAATCGACTTGGCCGCCATGGTCTTGACGGGACCTGCGGCGACGAGGTTCGTTCGGATACCATGTGGCCCAAGTTCTTTCGCCAGATAACGGGACACCGACTGGAGCGCCGACTTGGCGACGCCCATCCAGTTGTACGCCGGCCAGGCTTGGCTGTTGTCGAAGTCGAGGCCAACGAATGAGCCGCCCGAACCGCGCGGGGCCATCATTAATGGGCTGAAGGCATCGGCGAGCATCTTGAGCGAGTATGTCGAGATGTGCATCGCAGTGGCGACGTCGTCCCACTGGGCGGCCATGAAGTCGTCGCCGAGACACGCTTCGGGGGCGAAGCCGATGGCGTGGAGAACGCCGTCGACTCGGCCCCATTTATGGGTGAGGGCCGCGCGAACCGCATCACCGTGCTCGGGAACCGTGACGTCGAGCTCGAACACGTCGATGCCGGTGCCGGCAGGATGGCCGTCGGGAACTATGAGTTTCCGTGCCGTCCGCTCGGTGAGACGCAGAGCTCGTCCGGCGCCGGTGAGGACAACGTCGGCTCCTTCGTCAATCGCCAGCTGAGCTGATCGGAAGGCCAACGACGCGTCGGTGAGCACCCCTGTGATGACGATGTTCTTTCCCTCAAGCAGTCCCATAAGGCCCAACCGTATCTACGATGAGGCGCTACATGAGCGGCACCCTCCAACTCCACGACACCCCCCGCCGTGCCGTCGTTCCGTTCGAGCCCGGCGCCGAGGTGTTGATGTACACGTGTGGCATCACGCCGTATGACGCAACCCACCTGGGACACGCCGCCACGTTCCTGGCTTATGACGTCCTAACGCGGCATCTCATCGACAAGGGCCACACAGTCAACTGCGTGCGCAACGTGACCGACGTCGACGACCCACTGTTCGCCAAGGCGCGCGAACTTGGCGTGCACTATCTCGACTTGGCCGCGGGCGAAGAAGCACGGTTTAACCGTGACATGGAGGCGCTCAATGCGTTGCCGGTGGCCTCGACGCCGCGGGCGAGTTCGGCGATCCCTGATATCCGGGGGCTCATCGGCATGGTCATTGACCGAGGTTTCGCCTACGAGGCTGGCGGTTCCGTCTACTTCGACGTGTCGAAGTTGGACTCCTTCGGCTCGATGAGCGGCTACTCCGAGGCGGAGATGCTCCACTATGCAGCTCAGCGGGGTGGCAGCATCGACGACCCGAACAAGCGCAATCAACTCGACTTCGTGTTGTGGCACCCATCGGCACCTGATGAGCCGGCCTGGGACACGCTTTGGGGCGCCGGGCGGCCAGGTTGGCACATCGAGTGCTCTGCGCTTGCGCTGCGCGAGTTGGGCATCACGATCGACCTCCACGGCGGTGGCGCGGATCTGATCTTCCCGCACCATGAGTGCGAACTCGCCCAGTCCGAGGCGGCCACCGGCGAACCCTTCGTAAAGCACTGGATGCATACGGCGCTCATCAGCATGGACGGCGAGAAGATGTCAAAGAGCCTCGGCAATCTTGTGTTCATAGACGCCCTACGTAGTGAGTGGAACCCAGCTGCGATTCGGCTCGGTATCATTGAGCATCACTACCGCACCGAGTGGGAGTGGGACGATGGGCTCATGACCCGGAGTACCGAACGTCTTGGCCGGTGGCGTGCCGCGGACCGGTCAAATCTTGAGCTGCTTGACGATGTTCGCCGCCGACTTGACGACGATCTCGACACGCCTGGGGCCTGTGCTGCGATCGACGAGGCAGCTGGCTCCGGTGAGGGCGTGGCCGAGGCCGCAGCGCTGCTCGGCGTCCGCCTCTCCTGAGATTCCCCAAATCTAAACCCGAAATTCATTTTCGGCGCTGTTCCCCAACGCTGCGTGCGCCTACTATCAATCACGTGGCTGAGAATCCCGGCGCTGGAGAGTTGCAGCGCCGGACGCGCACCGTCGTCAAGCCGATTATCAACAAGCTCTGGGACATCAAGGTCGGTGGATACGAACGAATTCCTGCGGCCGGACCAGCGATTCTGTGCCCAAACCACATCAGCTTTCTCGACTCAGCGTTCTTAATGCTCACGTTGCCGCGAAACATCAGTTTCGTAGGCAAGGCCGAATACATGGATTCGTGGAAGACCAAGTTCATCTTTCCAGCCCTCGGCATGATCCCGATCGATCGCTCGGGGGGCGAGAAGAGCGCCGCCGCCCTCGATGCGGCGAAGACGGTACTTGAGCGGGGCGAGCTTTTCGGTATCTTCCCGGAAGGCACCCGCAGTCGGAGCGGCAGGCTTCACAAGGGCCGCACCGGTGCAGCTCGCCTGGCGATGCAGCTCGACGTGCCGATTTATCCGGTCGGCATCGTGGGGACAGACGATATCCAACCGCCCGATGCCAAGCTTCCGAAGCTCGGCAAAGGCTGCTCGATCACAATCGGAAGTCCGGTCGAGCCGGCTCGATACCGGAACCGCGGACCCGAGCACTTGGCATGGCGTTCGATGATGGACGAGGTCATCTACGAGATTGGCCAGATGACCGGCCAGGAGTACATCCACCAATACGCAGGCCAGAGCGAGGCTGAGCCCGAGGTCACCGGTCGTGTCGCCTCGGTCTCTGAGATCATGAACGATTCGGGAGTGCCCGAGCATGATCTCGCAGTCGCAAGCGGCTGAGCTGCGGTCGACGCAAAGCGGTCTGCTTCTTGCGGCGCACCCGCCCGTATCCTCGGCGTCATGTCGTCGATCACCGTGTCGTTGCCCGATGGATCTGAGCGTGAGCTTCCCGCCGGTTCCACGACGCTCGACCTGGCCGCCTCGATTGGTTCCGGGTTGAAGAAAGCTGCCGTCGCTGCGACGGTCAACGGTACCGACACGGATCTCACTGCGGAGCTGGGCGACGGTGACTCGGTGGCCATCATCACGAACAACACCGACGAAGGCCGTCACGTGTTGCGGCACTCGACGGCGCACGTACTCGCTCAAGCGGTTACGCGACTCTACCCGGGTGCCAAATTTTCGATTGGTCCCGCCATCGAGAACGGCTTCTACTACGACTTCGACCTCCCCGATGGCCAAACCTTTTCCGAGGAGGACCTGGGGAAGATTGAGGCCGAGATGAAATCGATCGTGAAAGAGAACCAGCCGTTCGTTCGGACTGAGCACACTATGGCCGACGCAAAGGAGATCTTTGCCGACCAGCCGTACAAGGTCGAGATCATCGAGCGTGTCGAGTCGGCCGCAGGCGATGTCCTTGATGCAGGTGAGGTGTCAGCCGACGGAGTTATTAGCGCCTACCGGAACACCGACGAGTTCATCGACATGTGTGTTGGGCCCCATGTACCGTCGACCGGCAAGCTTGGCTTCTTCAAGTTGCAGAAGGTCGCAGGCGCTCACTGGCGCGGCAACGAGTCAGGCAAGATGCTCCAGCGCCTCTACGGCACTGCCTGGGAGTCGAAGCAGGCGCTGCTTGAGCACCTCCACCAGCTCGAGGAGGCGGGAAAACGTGACCACCGGAAGCTTGCCACAGAGCTCGACCTTCTCAGTTTCCCATCGGAGCTAGGCGGTGGCCTCGCTGTCTGGCACCCGAAGGGAGCGATCGTCCGAAAGTTGATGGAGGACTATTCGCGTCTTCGCCACGAGCACGGTGGGTACGAATTCGTGTACACCCCACACCTCGCCAAAAGCAATGTGTTCGAGACCTCTGGGCACCTCGCTTGGTACGAGGATGGCATGTACCCGCCGATGGAGATGGACAACGGCACGTACTACATGAAGCCGATGAACTGTCCGATTCACTGCTTGATCTACCGAAGCCGACAGCGGTCGTACCGCGAGCTGCCGCTCCGCTTGTTCGAATTGGGCAACGTATATCGCTACGAGCGGGCCGGGACTCTCCACGGACTGCTTCGGATCCGCGGCTTCACCCAGGATGACAGTCACATCTTCGTCACCAAAGACCAACTGGCCGATGAGATCGCCGACCTGCTCGACTTCGTGCTGTCGGTGCTGCGAGCGTTCGGCTTCGACGACTTCACCTTCAACCTTTCCACGAAGGATCCCGACAAATTCGTCGGCTCCAATGAAATTTGGGAGGAGGCGACCGAGGCGCTCCGCGAGGCGCTCGATCGTCATGGTCTGAAATATGCTGTGAAGGATGGCGACGCAGCGTTCTACGGTCCCAAGATCGACATCGACGTGCGCGATGCGATCGGCCGTTCGTGGCAGTTGTCGACCATCCAGGCTGACTTCCAGCTCCCTGAGCGCTTCGATCTCGAATACGTAGGCACTGATAACGAGCGCCACCGGCCGATCATGTTGCACCGGGCGCTCTTCGGTTCGATCGAACGATTCTTCGGTGTGCTGGTCGAGCACTACGCCGGCGCGTTTCCGACCTGGCTCTCACCGATCCAGGTTCGAGTGCTGCCCGTTGCCCAAGCCCATGAGGCCCACGCTGCCGAGGTCGCCGCAAGGCTTGAGGCCGCAGGTGTTCGCGTCGACGTTGCCAACGCGGACGTTGGTCTCGGCAAGCGCATCCGGGCGGCGAAACTGGATAAGTTGCCGTACACCCTCGTAGTCGGTGAGGACGATGTCGCTTCCGGTGCGGTAGGCGTCAACCGGCGCAGCGATCTGGTGCCCGAGGGCGACACCGACGTCGAGCGTGACGTTCCGCTTCTTACTTTCATCGAGCGGTTCCGAGCCGAAGTCGACCAGGCCCAAGCGGCCGCAATCAACGCCTGATTCAAGTGCTGGGACGGATCTGGTCGGGTTGGCGGGCGAGCTACCTTGCTGATGCTCCGGCCGGAGTCGATCCCGACGTAGTTGACGGCAGTGTGTTCACTCGGCTCCTTGCATCTGGTGCCCCCGACGAGCAGACACACGTACTGCACCGCGGCACCGAAGTGTTCGCGATCCTGAACATTTTTCCCTACACCACCGGGCACCTGCTGGTGCTCCCGTACCGTGAGGTCGCCGATCTTGCCGATCTGACTCCATCGGAAACAATCGAGCTCTGGTCGACGACGACCGATGCCGTCGAAACGGTTCGGGCGGCCTATTCGCCCGATGGCATGAATGTTGGGTTGAACCTTGGGCGACCGGCGGGCGGCTCGGTGCCAACCCACCTCCACGTACACGTCGTGCCTCGATGGACAGGTGACAGCAACTTCATGTCATCGATTGCGAACACTCAGACGCTGCCCGAATCCCTCGCTGACAGTGCCACACGTCTCCGGGCCGCGTGGCCGAGCCCGGCAGATTGACTCGTAGACTTGAGATTGCAATGAGTGATGGCCCAACCGAGATCCGCGACGAACTCCCCGACGATCTTGATCCGTCGGGATTCGTTGGTTCTTACCAGTTTCCGGACAACAGCCGTCGCCGTTGGCCCGGGATCATCTACGCGGGTCTTGCCGCCGCCTGCATAGGTGTCTACGCCAGTTTTCCCGATTCGCCGATCGTCAACGAGGGTTGGATCGTTGCGGCAGTTCTTCTCGGCGTGGTCAGTGCTATCTCCCTCACATCGGGCTGGCGAATGCACGTCGACGAGAAGGACGCCCTCGTCGCTGCCCAACGGGCCGTTGGCTTCGCAGTCGGCCACGCCTCGGCACAGCAGGTTTGGCGTGGATTGCGAAGCCGCCCGACCTGGCGGGTGCTGTGCTATTCGGCTGAGGAACCGCCCCGGCAGCGAGGACTCGTGCTGGTCGACGCCATCGATGCTTCGGTCGTCGAACAAATGGTGCAGGCAAACCCTGAAATCGACCGGATCGCGGTGCTAACAACGCCCGACGTCAGCCCCGCCGAGCAGGCGGGGGAGTAGTCTCTCCCGAATGTTCGACGGTGTCTTTCGGAAGCCGGTCAACGCAGCGGTTCGCCCGATCGGGGCGGCGCTCCGGAAGACCGGCGTAACTCCCGACATACTCACTGTCATTGGGATGATCGTCGGTATCGGCGCCGCCGTCGCGGTCGGCAGCGGCCGGCTACTGCTCGGACTCGTCCTCGTCATCCTGGCGGCCCTGCCTGATTTGCTCGACGGTGCCGTCGCCAAGGCGTCGGGTTCAGCCAGTCAGCGCGGTGCGTTCTTCGATTCGACCGTTGATCGAGTTACCGACACCTTTCTCCTTGGTGGAATTGCGTGGTACTTCGCAACCGACGATCAGTTCTCGGGCCAGTTAGTGATGCTTCCGTATGCGATCGCCGGTGTCTCGTCGCTCATTAGCTACCAGCGAGCTAAGGCTGAGTCTCTCGGTATCGACGCCAAGGGCGGCTTGATGGAGCGCGCCGAGCGAATCATCGCGATCTGCATCGGCCTCGCCTTCCCCGTCGTCCTTATCCCGATCCTGTGGATCATGCTCATACTCACTTCGATTACGGCGATTCAACGATTTGTCAAGGTGTGGAAGCAGGCGGCGGTCGCTCCGGTCACGCAGGCCCGTATCGAGATGCGTCGTTCGCGTCGGCAGAGTCGACGGGTCGCCCGAGTTGAGCGCCGCAGCACTCGTGTTCCCCGCCGCCGGAGCTGAGCGACCAGCTCATGACGGAGCGAACCACGATGTTGCCGATCCCGGTACCGTCTAACCTCGGTATCGGCAGGGGGAGCGCAGCCATCACGACCGGGTCGTACCGGCTCGGTGCGCTGGCAGCTCGACTCACGCCTGGCGTCGTCGCCGCCGGACTCAGTGCCCCGATCGGTGCGGGGGCCAACTTTGCTAGTCCTGAGAAGCGCTTGATGATTTCCCGTCAGCTCCAGCGTGCCGATCCGACGCTGCGAGGGCTGAGGCTTCGGCAAGCAGTGCAGGATGCGTTTAACTACTACGCGCAATACTGGATTGAGTCCTTCAGGCTGCCCACGCTGAGTGCTCGCGCGGTCGATCGGGGTTTCGACGAAGGTGACTACGACCCTCATATCACTGAGGCCCTCGACGCCGGAACGGGTTGCATTGTGGCGTTGCCACACCTCGGCGGTTGGGAGTGGGCCGGGCGTTGGATCGCTGATCAGGGGCATCCGATCACAGTCATCGTCGAACGGGTTGAGCCGCCCGAGCTGTTCCAGTGGTTCGTCAAGTTGCGTTCCGATTTGGGGATGAACGTCGTGCCGTTGGGCCCGAAGGCCGGGGGAGAGGTCGTGGCAGCGCTCAAACGCAATGAGATCGTGTGCCTGCTGTGCGATCGCGACATCCAGCGCTCGGGACCAATGGTCGAGTTCTTTGGCGAAGAGACCACCCTGCCGGGCGGCCCAGCCACAGTTGCGCTGCGAACCGGCGCGCCGATCCTGCCCACCGCCGTGTACTTCGTCGAAGGGGTTGATCGTCATCAGGCATGGGTTCGACCGCCTCTGCTCGTTAAGCGGCGTGCGAAACGCTTCCGCGACGACGTGCAACGCGTCACCCAAGACCTTGCCTACGAGCTCGAACGCCTCATTCGTTTCGCGCCGTCGCAGTGGCACATGTTTCAGCCGAACTGGCCGTCTGATCCCGGCTACTGAGCACCCGCATAGATTTGGCCGCCTCGGAAGCCAAAGACACGATCGTCGACCTCGACACGGCGACGACTCTCCTAGCCAGCTCAACCTCCGAGCAGGTTCGGATCTGGCGCGCACAGGGCATTCCCGACTCCGTTGATGCTCGAGGCTCGGTGAGAGAGCGAATCCGTGTCGGCGAGAAGCGTGCCACGCGAATCGCTACGAATCCGACGCGGCGAACAAGCCCCAAACGACCACCCTTGACGCAAGAGGCGCATATCTGCCCTACCTCGGAGAGACAGAAGATCGGACGTTTTGTCGATGATCCACGAGTTCGATGGTGAGCTTCGTCCGAAGCTCACCATCGATTCGGCTACCACTCGAGCGGGGTGTCGAGCGCCCGCGCTGAGTTACTCGGCCGCTGTGGTGGCCCCATCATCGATCGGACTGTTTCTTCGATCAACTGTGCGTACAGCGCTGCACCGTTACTATTGAGATGGATCGCATCGTAAGTGAGATTCGGCCGGTTTGCCGCTGCTGCCCAGTCGATCAAAGTGAGGCCTGGGTGGCGTGCAAGAGCCGCCCGAAGCCGCTCGTTCACCTCTGGGAAGTACCAGGAGTAGCGCTGGACATCACGCCACGCCGATGCCGAGATGTAGCGGGGGTCTATTTCCCGCAGCGTCACCCAATACACGTGCTTGACGCCCGCGTTCGTGAGCCGTCGTACCATTGAATCGATCGATCGGTCGAAGCGCCCCGGATCCCAATATGGGTAGTTGTACCCGGCGGCGATCACCACGTGATCACCGAACCAGTGCGGGCTGGCCGCCAAGCGGAATCGTACGTCGCACTGCTGGCCAGTCAGTGTCCAGAAGCACGGCCCGTTCTCCAGTTGCTCGACGAAGCGTGCTGGCTGGCCGACGACGTTGACTTCCCAGTCTGAGGGGAAAGCGGCTGGGATAGCGTTTCGGGCGCCGAGCCCGACTGAGTCGCTGAAGACTGCGACGCGGTGCTCGCGCGGAACGACGGGCTGCGCAGCAGCGGGCTCCTCTGAGTCACCTGCGGCGAGGCCGACCGAAACCGCCACCGCCGCAGCCAGAGCGACCTGAAGGAACCGTCGTCGAACCGGGCGGTTCGCGCATCGTGGGATATGAGCGTGGCACCGCATCGCCACAGACTGGCACACCGTCACCGGCGGCACGAGCAGCCATCGATGTCCCCACCGCGGTCGAGCGGGTACGGCGTTGCAGCGCTACTTGACCAGCAGCGGCCATGTTATCGTCGCTCGAGATTTCTCCAGGCGGTCGATCCAACCCGATCGTTAAGCTCCAGAATGGTCTGGGCGGGGCCTGCGAAGGCCCGTCTGATTTGGGCGTTTTGGGGGCGATGGCGACCCACTGGACCGTGGCATTGCCGGCTGAGTTGACGCACAGCGAACCCAAACCGGGAACCCGCGATCGTGACGGCGCTTCAGAACGACAGAGTCACGTCAGCACGAACGCTCATCGCAACCACGCCAGGAGGACCGCTCCACTCCATATCCAAACCTTCGACGAGCACGTCGTCGGCGTTGTCAGGGGTGACCCCGACCACGGCTTGTGATCCGGTAGAGCACGCAATTGATGCCCCCGCCCCCAATTGGTCTAGCAGCGCTCTGGAAGCGCCGTCAGGCATGCCAACCCGTACATCGATCTCATCGATGTAATTGGCGTGCAACAACTTGACCGAGTGTGACGCAAAGAATGTCTGAACCTCGTGGCCATCGCTAACTGCGTGAGCAGCGCACGCCAAACCAACGACACACTTGCGTGGATCAACGTCAGGGTCCGTGGAGAACATGACAAAGAACTTTGACATTGTGACCTCTCAGGTAACTGGCCGACAACGTGCCCGACCTGCAAAGATCAAAATCGGCTCACGTTGCCAAATCCTTGTGGAGTGTTGTCGATGCCAGGCCTGTGGCCGGGAGCGCCACAAAATCAGAAGCCCCAGCTCTGATGATTTTTTGGGTGCTGGCTCTCTGTGTCGCTTATTGGTTCGCGTAGTGCCCTCGCCTTCTTCCGACCTGATCTGTTCAGATTTCGCGAGCAGATTGTCGATGAGAGCACCTAGCGCTCTTTCAGTGTTCGGCGTTGACGGAGCTGGCTTCGTGTCGTCTCGACCATTCGCAGCCGAAATCGCCACCGAGCCCTTCAGCGTGACACCTCGTCGTAGGTCCGCCACAAGACGACCGGGTAGGTCTCGCCACCCTCTAACCTGCGAGTCGCATGCGTGTCGGCCTCATCTGCCCGTACAGCCTCTCGGTGCCGGGCGGCGTCCAGATGCAGGTGTTGGGCATGGCCCGCGAACTACGAATTCGAGGGCATGAGGCCCGAGTACTCGGTCCGTGCGATGGGCCGCCACCAGCGCCCTATGTCACCCCGCTCGGCAACTCCTTGCCCACAGCGGCCAACGGCTCAGTCGCCCCAATCGCGCCCGACCCGGCGGCGGTGTTGCGCACGATGCGAGCCATCAGTGACGGCGACTTCGATGTCTTGCATGTCCACGAACCGCTTGCGCCCGGTCCGACGGTGACTACCGTGGTCACCCGACCTCGGCCAATTGTCGGTACGTTCCACGCCGCCGGCACCAGCGCCAGCTACCGGTTACTTGGTCCGTCGCTCACTCGGCTCGCTCGTCGTATCGATCGGCGCGTTGTGGTCTCGAAAGATGCCATGGCGCTTGCCCGTGATCACCTCGGGGGCGAGTACGAGATGCTCTTCAATGGCATTGGAGTCGACCAGATCCGATCGACACCGCCGTTTCCGCCTGCGTCCTCAGGACGCCCGGTGGTGTTCTTCTGTGGTCGTCACGAAGAACGCAAGGGGCTTCGGGTGCTGATCAATGCGTTCGACGAACTCTGCGTCGATACCGAACTGTGGATCGCGGGCGACGGCCCCGACACCGACGCGCTCATGCGACGCACCGCAGGCGACGACAGGTTTCGATGGCTAGGCCGGATCGACGACGACGAGAAATACGGGCGCCTGCGAACTGCTGACGTGTTCTGCGCGCCGTCACTTGGAGGTGAGTCGTTCGGGATCGTGCTCCTCGAAGCGATGGCGGCCGATACGACCGTGGTCGCAAGCGCGCTCGACGGCTACCAGAACGTCGCCACTGATCACGTCGACGCCCTACTCCCGCGGCCCGGTGACGCCAGCGCTCTCGCTCGTGCACTCGAGCGGGCGCTGACCGATCGAACCCTCCGTGATCGGCTGTGTGCCGCAGGAACCGAGCGGGCCGGTGAGTTCGCAATGTCGACGCTTGTCGACCGGTACCTTGAGCTCTACGACCAAGTCCTCCACGAGCAAGCGTCGGCCGGGGGATGACCCGGACGGGCCGCGTTTCGCCCGTAGACTGA
>Ga0213866_10001312_pt1 | contig 18552 bp, 16 predicted proteins | sample PICome_11_FD_160079 | JGI IMG/M metagenome (GOLD analysis project Ga0213866, IMG submission 160079) | Coastal seawater microbial communities near Pivers Island, North Carolina, United States - PICO284 | ecosystem: Environmental > Aquatic > Marine > Coastal | place: USA: North Carolina...
CTCTAAATATCTGACCTTTGCTGACCTTTGAAGGGGGCAGGTTGAACAGCAAATGGCTAGCAGACAGACGCTTGAAAGCATCCTATACGCCCGATGTGGTAAACTGCGTCGTCAATTGCCGTAAGTTGACTGTTCAGGCTTTTTGAAAACTCGGTTCTGATGACTCCATAGTCAAATAAAACGCTCCCTTACAGGATGGTCAACGCACAGACATGCTCGTCAGACTCTTAATCTTCACTCGACTGAGGAGCGGCAGAGTAATGCTCATAGCCATCCGCGCAGTGCAACTGTGCGTGAACTATTGGGCTCACGCCAGCTATCGAAAAAGTCAAAATACACAGCGCCAAGAAAGCACACAACAGACGTTGGTGCATTGGTAGGCTTGGCTGGTATTTGAAGGACTTCATCAAGGGCCCAGAGGTTTTCCACTTCCAAGCGCCTGGCAAGTCTGTGAATGAATGACGAGATCGTGGCATTTCGATTGCAGAGCTTCGCAATAGCACCCAATTTCAGCCCATGGAAATTGTGTTGGGACTCATCGTTGGCATTCTTCTCGGAGCAGGGCTCGTTTACGCGACGCTGAATGGCGCCCTAAAGACCTCCAAGCTAGCGTCTGACGAAGCCGAAACTGAGTGCGATTCTCTCCGTGACGAACTCGCTGACGCGAAACAGGAACTTGCGGGGCTAACAGCACAACGTAATGCCGAGCTAAAAGCTGCCGAAGAGAAACTCGCCCTGCTGGAGGATGCTAAAGCCAAGCTGCAAGATAGCTTCAAAGCACTCTCTTCGGAGGCCCTCTCCAAAAACAACGAATCCTTTCTGAAACTCGCCAAGGAAAATCTCGAGAAGTATCAAGAAGGTGCCAAAGGCGATCTCGAAAAACGCCAGGAGGCCATTAACAAGACGGTCGAACCCGTCGGGGAAGCGCTGAAGGTTTTCAACGAACGTGTCGGTAAGATCGAAGAGCGGCGCGCGGCCACTGATGCCGGCTTGAAGCAGCAGCTCGAGAGCCTAGTCACTTCACAGAATCAACTCAGTAAAACAACCGGCAGCCTCGTACAAGCGCTACGTGCACCCCAGGTGCGTGGCCAATGGGGGGAAATGCAGCTCCGTCGCACCGTCGAGATTGCTGGCATGCTCAATCGAGTCGATTTTCAGGAGCAGGCGTCTGTCGATACCGACGAAGGGCAGCGTCAACGCCCCGACATGCTGATCAATTTACCCAATGGACGCCAAGTAGTAGTCGACTCGAAAGTGCCACTTGCAGCATACCTAGATGCTTTGGAAGCCGAAAACCCTGACATACAAACTGAGCGTATGCAGGCACACGCCCGCCACGTTCGCGATCACATCAAAGGGCTATCAGCAAAAGTCTACTGGAACCAGTTCGACAACGCTCCCGAATTTGTCGTCCTCTTCATCCCCAACGAAACCATTTTCAGTGCGGCTTTGGAACAGGATCCGATGCTCATTGAGCAAGGGGTAGAAAACCAAGTAATCATCGCCACTCCAACCACTCTTATCGCGCTACTCAAGGCCATCGCCTATGGTTGGCAGCAGGAAGCCATCACCCGCGAAGCCAAGGAGATCGCAAAATTGGGTAAGGAGCTCTATGATAGAATCGGCGTCGTTGCCGGACATTTAGCCAAGCTAGGCAAGAGCCTCGACCAATCTGTAGGACACTATAACAAAGCCATCAGCTCCGTAGAAAGTCGCCTCTTAGTGACCGCGAAAAAGTTCGAAGAGCTTGAAAGCTCATCGCTTGATCCACTTCCGGACACACAAGCGATCGAAAAGATTCCGACCCTTCCAAAAGAAGAAACCACTACTTAGTCTTCAAGTAAGTCGTGCCGCGTAGAATCTCGGCTTACTCATGAAGTATCCAAGTGCCCTCCGGATGCTTAATCAAGTCGGCCTTGGTAGCGCGGTCGATCTGCTTCTTCATCATCCGCGTCATGATTTGACCATCGTATTGAGTGAAACCTTCGATACTGTCCTCGATGTAAAAGCCGTCCTCTTCATCATCCTCAAGAAAGACATGCACTTCATTCACACGGCCAAAGAGGTTGTGTAAGTCGCCCATGATATCCAGATAAGCACCAACCAGAAAGATACCCAAGTAATAAGGCTGCTTCGCTTTGAGCTCATGCAGGCGCAAGGTAGGGCGCACATCCTCTACATCGGCAAAGGCGGATACTTTGCCCTCACTATCGCAGGTAATATCCACTAGGGTCGCATCTGCATCCGTGGATTCATTCAAACGCTGCAAGGGCGCAATTGGGAAGAGTTAATCAACCCCCTTTCTCCCCCATGAGTTCCGCCAATCTTCGGTTTCCGCGACCTTTCCGCCAGAAGTAAATTTCTAACAGATCAAGCGCTACCAGCAATTTTCATCAAGCATCCAGAGGACACTCGCATGCTTGATTTCGTCGCTTCGCAATTTAAAGATCGTTTGCCGGATGGTGATATCGGCGATGCTACCCACTGTGTCATCGCCACTCTTCTTTTCGAGGGCGGCGGCCTTTTGCTGCGCCTCTTTTAGATTTCGCCAGCTTTGGATGAGGGAGCGCACCTCTTTGCGCACGTCATTAGTGTCGCGGATTATGTTGGTTTTCTTTTCGCGCCCGACCATTTTGAGCAGCGAGCCCTTGACTAGAGAGGTGCCCGGAATGGACGGTTTGCTCTCTTTATGGGACGCAGAGAGTAGTCCGATGAGTCCCTTTGACCGTTGGAGATGGCTCCAGCGTTTCCAGTCAGCTAAATCTGGATTCGCAGCAGATTGGTAGGACGGGAGACCCGACTCGTCGGGAATGAAATGCACATCCTGATATTCAGCATCGAAAAGGTCACGAACTTCGGTGAGCCACTTGTTACGATCTTTTTCCAAGCTGTTTCGCCAGGCCGCAAGAGCAGCCAAAAACTTGGGATCGGACTCAGCTTCCGGATTCGGTTCCCTTTCTGCCCGCTTCTTTTCCCGGTCAAGGAGTTCTCCCATGCGGAGAAGCCGCTGAAGTCTCACGTTCACTTTCCTCATGTCCAACTCGGCGTCCACTGACGCTCCGGCATCCTGCCAGGCTTCGTGCTCCACTTCATGGGAAAGATCTTTGAGTCTCGCGAAGGATGCCATTCGTTTAGGAAGCTCAACGGTCGGTGCCTTCAAAGACTTAATTAGGAGTTCAGTGTCGAGTATATCAACAAAGGAGACTTTCATTGTATCCTTCATTTCTCGAGTGAGTTCAGCCACCAGCGGTTTACCCTGATGGGCTTGGGTGTAGCGCTTGCTGGCGTCGACAAAAGCCGGATTACGGGTCTTGATCAATTCGCGGGCCTCGATCCAGCGCATCTCGACCGTTTTGAAGGGAGATTGCGCCTCTACCTCCTTGGCATAGCGACTTCCTTCTATGGAGGCAGTCTGGACGACCGAACGATTGACCTCGCGGTCGGCACAGCTGACCCAGACCAGCGAACCTGCTGCCCAAAGCGCCTGCAAAGCTTTCACGAAACGACATACGAAAGAGCCTGGAAAAAAATTTCAGAAAACTGTATTATCAATTTGACTAACCTTTTTGAGTATCGAGTCACTGTAAACCCGGCCAAGAATCATGCCGCATGTCGCAGTTTTCCGGATTTGAAGTAGCTTTTCCCTCCTTCTGGTTTCTTGGCTAACTTTCGCATCTGAGTTTGAGCCTCCTGGTTGCGCGGACCCTTGCGCCGAGATGATGGACGACGACTAAGCTCTCCCTTCAGATCGCAATTGAGATATTCGTCAGGATTAGGGTCCGGACTGTCAGTAGGAGGGTAGTGAATCTCTCCATTTTTTCATCTCCGGTTAGCCTACCAGGATTCGGCTGAAATGAAAGGTGGCGAATGTGTCAGCAGCGCTGGCTGCCATTGACGTGAGAGATGAATCCTTGCTGAACGGCATGATGGCAAGCTATGGTAAAGCGATGGACAGAGGCAAAGAAGATCTCCCACGTTCATTCCACTTCGGAATCGACTTCAACAAATTCACCATCTCGAACGGCACCTGCGCGGATTGGAGATGACATTATCCTAGCAATGATTTGCTCCCTTTCATCTCTTCGTCAGATCTCGGCTTTCGTCGCGATCGTGTTCCTGTCGTTGCCCCTGTCTGTCGCAAATGATGATGTTGGCAGGTTCCAAACAGAGATCCGACCGCTCTTGGAAAAATTCTGTCTCGACTGCCACTCGACCGAGGAGCAGGAGGGCGAGCTGGATCTGGAGAGCTTCGATACACTTGAGGCAATCCGTGGCGACGGCAAGGTCTGGCAACTCGTCGAAGAGCAACTTGAGCTTGGTGAGATGCCGCCTAAGAAGAAGCCCCAGTTGGCAGCTGAACAAAAAACAGACTTACTCAATTGGGTCGGATCGACGCTTCGCAAAATTGGCGAGGCCAATGCTGGAGATCCGGGGCCGGTGGTTGTGCGACGACTTTCCAATGCGGAATACACCTACAGTCTTCGAGACCTTACCGGGGTTGAATCCTTGGACTCCGCACACGAATTTCCCGTCGATGGTGCTGCTGGCGAAGGGTTCACTAATGCCGGGGCGGCGCTTGTGATGTCGCCATCTCTGTTTACGAAGTATCTTGATGCGGCAAAGGAAGTTTCGAAACACGCGGTCTTCCTCCCTGAAGGAATCGCGTTCTCTGAAAAGACCACGCGCCGCGATCTGACGGACGAAAAGCTCGCGGAGATTCGAGCTTTTTATGCCAGGTTCTCCAAAGACGGAGGCGGAACAGCTGTTAATCTGCAGGGGATCAAATTTGATACGAAAGACGGCGGAGTCTTGCCCTTGCGGAGCTATCTCGCGGTAACTTTGAGAGAGCGGGCGGATCTGCTTGCGGGGAGAAAAGATATCGCAGAAGTCGCGCGTGAGCATGGCGTGAATGTACTGTATCTGGGCAAGCTTTGGATGGCATTGAATGACACGAAGCCATCGCTTCTGTTGGATCCGATCCGCAGTCAGTGGCGTGAGTCAAAACCTGAGGATGTGCAGTCTCTTGCCGATGCGATCACACGCTGGCAGGGTTCGCTTTGGAGATTTACCACCGTTGGTCACATTGGGAAACGTGATGGACCCAGGGCGTGGCAGGAGCCGGTCAATTCACTGATCTCCTCGAAGGAAATCAGGGTGAAGCTAACGCCCCCCGTCGATGGGGAAGACCTTACGATTTACCTTCACACTTCCGATGCCGGCGATGGGAGGGAGGGCGATATCGCGATTTGGCAAAGCCCGAGAATCGTCCACCCAAAACGTCCTCCGGTCTCGCTCTCCGATGCTGCGTCACTGGTGCAACGGGTGGACAAAGTGAGGGCGGCAGAGTTGAAGCGGACAAGTGCCTACCTCGAAGTGCTCGCGGAATCTCATCGCAGTAAGAAGCCAGTTCATGAGATTGCACAGCTCAAGGACCTCGATGTCACCATGGCCGCTCGTTGGGCCTCGCTGTTACAACTCGGGCAATCGGTTTTGCCAAAAGCCGAGGGTCATTTCATCGAAAAGCACGCCAACGTTGCGGGTAACCCCGAGATCCGGGGTTGGGGTTCGGCGCAGACGCCCAGCCTCACCGGCAATGCCTCGAGGAAGGCGGCAAGTTTCAGCACCCTCACCGTGCCCGCTCGCAGCGTGATCTTGCATCCGTCACCGACCAAGGAGGCCATCGTCTATTGGCGTAGTCCCATCGTGGGAAAAATTGGTATCGGTGGGCTGGTCGCGGATGCCGATGGAAATTGCGGCAATGGGATCGAGTGGCGCGTCGATTTGGTGAGACGGACTGGAATTGCAACCCTCGCCGGTGGCGCGATCGACAATGGTGGTCGAAAACCTTTCGATTCAAAAACCGAGATCGCCATAAAGCCCGGTGATCTCGTGAAATTCGCGATCAACCCGCGCAACCTTGATCACGTTTGTGATTCCACGGTCGTCGGGCTCTCGATCCGCGAAATTGGTGGTAAGAAACGGTCCTGGGATTTAGCGGAGCAAGTGGTTGATCGATTGCATGATGGTAATCCTTTGGCCGACGCTTTTGGCAATGCCGATGTCTGGCACTTCTGCGCATCAGATATTGATAGAGTTCCGAAAAGCGCGGTTCCTCCTTCTTCGGTTTTGGCGGATTGGCGGGCTGCAGTGATCGACGGGAAGCCGAAGGCAGAATTAAAGACGGCTGCTGTTCAAGTGCAGTCGATGTTGCTTGCTTCAGATCCCGTCGGGGAAGCAGACAAGGCCTTGCGAACGAGCCTTCTCGATTGGAACGGTCCCCTGGAGTGGGGGAAAGGAGCACCGGAGATCAAGCCTGTCTCTGAAGACATCCACACCGCGGCGCCTTCGGTTCTCAGTTTCCGCATTCCCGCTGCACTGGCCGCCGGAGCAGAATTGGTGACCCGCGTCAGCTTGCATCCCCAGGCCGGGAAAGAGGGGAGTGTGCAAATGCGCGTGCTCTTCACCCCTCCGGTGGAAACGGATGGTCCCAATGCCGGCTCGAACCATCCCACGGGCGGCAAAAAATTGTGGAGCGATGGTCTCGTGCCGGTCGAATCCTCGGCACCGATCATCGTCAATGACGACAGTAAAGCGAGGGGCCGTCTCGCTGCCGACATCGAGGCCTTCCGGGAACTCTTTCCGGCGGCACTCTGCTACACCAAAATCGTCCCGGTCGATGAAGTGGTGACGCTGACTCTTTTCTACCGCGAGGATCACCACTTGCGGCGCCTCATGCTCGATGACGCGGAAGCGAAGGAACTCGATCAACTCTGGAGCGAACTCCACTTTGTCAGCGAGGACGCATTGCAGCTCGTCGATGCCTTCGAACAGCTTTGGCAATTTGCGACCCAGGATGCCGACCCGAGTGCCTTCACACCGATGCGCGAACCAATCAAGCAACGCGCGGAAGCGTTCAAACAAGAACGTATCGCAGCCGAGCCAAACCACCTAGAAAGCATACTGGCTTTCGCGGGACAGGCGTGGCGTCGTCCGCTCACGAAGAAAGAAAAGGGGGATCTGCGAGCGCTCTACAAGAAGCTGCGCAAAGAAGAATTGCCACACGAAGCGGCAGCCCGCCTGACCCTCGCCCGGGTTCTCGTGGCTCCGGCCTTTCTATATAAACTCGAGACCCCGCAGCCCGGAGCGGTAGCGACGCCGGTGAGCGATATCGAACTGGCATCGCGCCTGAGTTACTTCCTGTGGAGTTCGGTTCCGGACGATGAATTGATGGCGCTCGCTAGGGCCGGCAAATTGAAAAACCCCGATGTCCTCGCAGCCCAGACTCGGCTGATGCTTAAGGACAAACGCGTGCGCCGCCTCGCTATTGAATTTGGCAGCCAGTGGCTCCATGTGCGTGATTTTGAGAGCTTTGACGAAAAGAGCGCGCGCCATTTTCCAGGATTCGCCGCTGTCCGCAGCGCACTTGGTGAAGAGCCAGTACGATTCATCACCGATCTGTTCCAGCGCGACGGATCGGTGCTCGATCTTCTCAACGCAGATCACACCTTCGTGAATCGAACGCTTGCTACCTACTACGGGATCACTGTTCCCGATAAGTCCGGGTGGCGGAGGGTCGAAGGCGTTCGTGCGAAAGGGAGGGGAGGAGTGTTGGGCTTCGGTGCAACACTCGCTAAACAGGGTGGGGCCTCGCGGACCAGTCCGACCTTGCGGGGGGCATGGATCAGCGAAACTTTGCTGGGCGAGCGGCTGCCAAGACCTCCGAAAGGAATTCCTGTGCTTGGTGATGCACCGCCGAAAGGGTTGACCGAGCGCGCGTTGACCGAGCGGCACATTAGCGATCCCAGTTGCGCACGCTGCCATGACCGGATCGATCCATTCGGGTTTGCTCTGGAAAACTACGACGCCATTGGTCGATTCCGCTTGAAAGACGCCGCCGGCCTGCCCATCGATGCGAGCGCGAAGCTTCTCGACGGAACCCGGTTCTCCGGCGTCGACGGGCTACGTGATTATCTCCTCAACCACCGCCGAGATGATTTCGTGCGCCAGTTCTCTCGTAAGGTTCTCGGCTATGCCCTTGGTCGAGGTGTACTCCTGAGCGACGAACCCTTGCTTGACAAAATCCAGTCGCAGCTTGTGAAAAATGATTACAAGATCTCGCAAATCGTCGAGGGAATTGTCCGCAGTCGTCAATTCCGCGAGATTCGCGGTTGCGATCACCTCATCAAATAATGAAAAACAAATCCCACCTCTTCAACCGTCGTGCCTTCCTTCGTGGAGCCGGCGTGACGATGGCCTTGCCGTGGATGGAATCACTCACCGTTTGGGGTGACGAGACAAAGCCGCGCGAACCAGGGAGCGAGGCTCCGGTGCGACTGGCGATCTTGTTTTCCGGCAATGGCTTTCACTCAAAGGAATGGTGGGCGAAGGGCGAAGGGAAGGCGATGGAGTTGGGGAAAGTGTTGGACCCGCTCGCCGACTACCGTGAGAAATTGCTATTCATCCGCGGTCTCCGCAACGTCGAAGCGCTCAAGGGAAACATTCACAGTTCGCAGACTGGAAACCTGCTCTCCGGTGCGCCGCTCGCATCCGGTGGGGAGATTCGCTCGGGCATGAGCGTGGATCAATTCCTGGCCAGGCATCATGGACGCTCGACTAAGGTCCCAAGTCTGGTGCTCGGGTGTGAGAAATCGAATCCGTCGGTGCATAAGAACTACTCAATGCTCTACAGTTCGCACATCTCGTGGAGTTCTCCGACCACCCCGACGCCGCTCGAGTTGTATCCTGCCCTTGCTTTTGACCGCCTGTTCAAGGACACCGCGAGCAAAGGGGATCAGAGTGTTCTCGATGCCGTTTTAGAGGACGCAAAAGACGTCCGACGCAAGGTGAGCTCACTCGACCAAAGGAAGCTGGATGAATACCTCGACTCGGTTCGCGAAGTCGAAACCAGAATCGAGAACGCCGGCAAGCTCGGCGAGTTACAAGGCTGGCGTCCAACCCTGAGTAACCCAAATATTCCGCGTCCGGCGGACGGGATCCCGCAGGACATCGCCGAACACATGCGTCTCATGTGCGATATCCTGGTGCTCGCTTTTCAGACCGACACCACGCGGATTTGCACGCTCAAGTTGAACAACGATCACTCCTCGCTGCGTTTCCCAAATCTAGGAGTCGACTACATGATCCACCATCTCCTGTCCCACAGCGACACCGCAGACTGGCTCAAGGTAAATCAGTTTTTCCTTAAGCAAGTAGGCTACATTGCCGGAAAACTTGACGCGATTCAAGAGGGAGAACGCACCTCGCTCGACAATTCGATGCTGATGTTCTGCTCCTCAATGCTCACGGGCAACCACGACGCGACTCAACTTCCGGTGGCGCTTCTCGGTGGGGCCGGCGGTCGCATCAAGGGCGGGCGGGTGCTTGACTACAAGGGGGAATCAGAACGTCAGATGTGCAGACTCTATCTCTCCTTAATGGACAAGATGGACGTGCGACCGGGAGCATTTGGTGATGCTACTTCGATGCTTGAGGAAGTATGAGGTGAGCTTTCGCCAAAGCCCTAGTTATTCCCCGAAGTATTTTATCTTACCGCCGTAGTGCAGCATATTGTAGGGCGGAAGGAGGTCTTCAGGGGCAGTTCCGGTTACGAGTTCGCAGGCGATGCCATATTTCCATCGTGGTCCCGGAATGCCGATCTCGCGTCTGGTGTATTCCATTTTATTTCCCCAGGCCTCGCCAATGCCTACGAGGTCAAAGGAGGTGATCTTCTTTTGTTCCAGATCGTAGTCGATACGCCCGACCACCTGCAGTTCGCAGCCGCGGGTGCTGGGATCTGTCTGTGATTGGTCGGTGGAGGCTTTCCCCATCTTCCCGTGACCGTCGACACGCAACTGTCCGGGCTTTTCAAGGGTGATGGTCATTGTCGATTCCCGCAGTGGCAAAGCATTGACGCTGCCTTCCATATAGTCGATACCAATGGTGCTAAAGAAGCGTCGTTGAATCTCTTTGGGAACGATGATCTGTGTGCCGGTCGCGCCGTTTTTCGGTATAAGCGAGCGCCACTCAGCCTCGGTGAGCCAAAGCATATCGTTCTGAGTTTCAGCGGCCCAGGCGTCGGGGTTCTGCTGGTAGTAGAGTCGTTTGGCGCGCTGTGCTTTTCCGAGTTCGTCGGTCTTGAGGTAGGTGCAATAGCCGCGCACGACGAGCCCGTTCTTCGGAGCTTTTGGAACGGGACGTTTTGGTGGTGTGGCCGAATTTGGATCGGGGAGCTGGGGTTTGCGAACACTCTCCGGGAGTGCTCGAAATGCGGTGAGTAACGGGGCGAGATCTTTTTCAAGCAAACGGACATGTCCGCGCTGCCCCTTGCCATCGCCGATGGGTTGGCCAGCTGCGGTCACGGCGACGAGGTGATTCCCCCCGGCCCCAGCGGAGTTGCAGAATTCGACCTCGTGGGAATTGCCACGGAAGTAGGTGTCCAACGCGAGCGGGATGAAGTACTTGTTGATATATGCTGGTTCGACTTGGGCTCCGGTGTACCACCGGGAGCGGTTGCCCGTACAGGCACCTCACGTCCGGCCTAGGGGACTTCCATCGGCAGCGGTGAAAATCACCAGCGGCTTGTCTTCAGCTATTGCGCGCTGACGTGCCTCAGTGACGTCGGTCAGCCAATCGATCTCGCGCCATGGGCTTTCGCCAGCTTGCGGTTTGATCAAGGTGAGCAGGCGGTCGAGTTCAACCGGTGGGAGAGCTTCATCAGCGAGCAAGGCTGATGTTGATAGCGCTGTGGTGATTGGGAGGAAAATGTGGAGTAAGGGATTCATCGTCTTGCGGAGTCTACCGGGTTTCGAATTAGGATGAAAGGTTCTTTGATTTCTGCCAAAAGGCTGGACCGAGGAAGGGCTAAGCCATTCCTATCACTGACTTCAATTTTTGTGATAGTGAGGATGATGAAAGAAATAGCCTGAACTATACAAGATCTTGAAACATATCAGAGTGATGCCCTCCAGATCTCATTTGAATACAATCATCGTGGCCTTGGTATGGGCGATCTCACCACTTAAAACCTCCACTGAGACCGAGAAACTCATCGCCAACGACGCCGACCTGCCCGCTTGGGTCTCGAAACGAATCGCAGCATTGCAGCCGAGGCCGGAGAAAAAGCACCTCGATGAAATTGGCTGGGCAAAAGACATCCGGCACGCACTTCAGTTGGCGAAGAAACACCGGCGTCCAGTCTTTCTCTTTACGCACGATAGACGCATCAACCTCGGTCGTTGCTGAGGCGGAGCTTTCGTAATGGGGGCGGGTCCGCTCTCGAAGCCAGAGGTCATCAAGCCCCTCAATGCGCATTTCGTACCCGTCTGTGCCGTTAACGAAGACTACCACGGCGAGGGACCGCAGCCCGCAGAAGAGTTGCTAGGAATTTGCTTTTGACGGGAAGGTCGCGGAAACCGGGGTTTGGCGGAACACATGGGGGAGAAAGGGGATTGGCCCTTCACCTGACCTGCCCCCGAGCAAGCATTCAACATTCAAAAATGGACGTTCGACCTTCACTCTTCCACTCAACCAAGTCTCAAAATCTTGCCACCTCCGTGTCTCTGCGTGAGCAACCCACGCCACCCATCGATTATCCTTACTCTCGATAATCAACGTTACGGTATTAATTTTCACCCTTGGAATACTACCAATTCACAGCGGCCTTAGCTTCTATTCCCAAGATGGTCGAAGAGATCGGACTTTTTATGTAGTTGGGGACAAAGATCCGCTTGCCATCGCTCTTCTTACGGATGTCCAAAAACCATTGACCTTCGTCATCGCTTCGTGAGGAGCTTTTTGGAAAAGCGGAAGGAAGATAGGTGGGCGGCTGGCTTGCGACCTTTTCCCACATCGTATGCTTGTTCCACTCTGATTCCAGCAAGACTCCTCTTTTCCGCTCGTTTCTAGCTCTGATCAGACTTGTGATGCTGCCACTAGTCTTAATGACAGCCCCAGAGTCGGTGACTCTGGTTCCCGCCTCGGAGCAGGCATTCCCAAGGAAGGCGATCACCCCTAGACAAACCCAATAGAAGGCCCACTCGAAGAGAAAGTTCATCATACTAGCGTAAAGATGAAAATTCGGTTCCTAATAGAGCCCAACCATCCCCCCCGTGAATATATTCAGGATCACGTGCCCTATCGCCAAGATAAAGCCTCCTCCTACCCCCTTTGCTGTTTGAGCGATGCCCTCGTTTTTTTCATTCTTAATCAGGTCAGGGTGACGAGCCGCCATCGCTTCGGCTTCCAAGGATTTCCTCTTCTCAGTCAAAAGTCCGTTAAGCGGGATAAAAAAACGGGTGTTGGCAGTATCTTTCAGGTGAATCCACTCTCCGCTTCTATAGTCAGTCGGATGATCGGCCGGAACTCCGCGGGGATACCAAGTTGGAGGCTCCGAACTCACTTTGACCCACCCTTTGCTCATCTTTGGTACGACATGGGTCGAGGAATCCACCTCTCTGGAAGTCGAACAGGAACAGGTCACGGCTAGGAGGATCCCGAAGAAGGCGAGTTGACAAAGCGACCGGCAAAGACAGTTTAGGTTTCTGGATTTCATAAATTAATTTGTTTGGATGAGATTGGAACCGTCCAGAATTGCAGCCTAACCGCCTACTCCCTCTACAAGTAATACGATAATAATTACGAAAACGGATCACCAACAATAAGTGATCTAAACAAACTTTCTATCCCATGTATTCCGCCAAACCCCGGTTTCCGCGACCTTCCCGTCAAAAGTAAATTCCTAGCAGCAACACGCCAGACCGAGTTAGCGCCCAGAGACCAGTGCCTGCGGCGTGGTTCTTTACATGGACCGGATCCGCCCTAAAAATCGGATTCCAAGCAAGGACAATCCGTGAGATACTGGGAAATACGGTGAAACGAATCCTTATTTTCTGCTCCCTCGCCCTGGCGCTGCCCCTCGCATCCACCAGCGCTCCCACCGAACCTCCTTCGCAATCCGAACACTGGGCGTTCGCGCCAGTCGCCAAACCTAAAGTCCCCAAAGTCCGCGGCCGAGATTGGGTGAAAACCCCGATCGATGCCTTCATCCTCGCCAAGCTTGAAGCGGCTACCCTGCAACCGGCGGCGACTGCCGATCGGCGCACCTTACTGCGGCGGCTCTCCTACAACCTTACAGGCCTGCCGCCAAGCTTCGAACAGATTCAGTCTGCCGATCCTCAGGCGGCGATCGAAACCCTGCTCGCCTCGCCGCACTTTGGCGAACGCTGGGCTCGCCACTGGCTCGATGTCGCCCGCTACTCCGACACCAAGGGCTACGCCTACTCGCCAGAGGAGTTTTCCTTTGTCCACGCTTGGCTGTATCGCGATTGGGTGGTGCGCGCCTTCAACGACGATCTGCCCTTCGACCAGTTCCTCATCCGCCAACTGGCAGCCGACCGCCTGCTCGAAAGCGGCGAATGCTCGCAGGCGGATCTGGCCGCGATGGGATTCCTAACGCTCGGGCGGCGGTTCATCGGCGTCGAACAAGACATCATCGACGACCGCATCGACACCGTAACACGCGGCATGCTTGGTCTCACGGTCTCCTGCTCGCGCTGTCACGACCACAAATACGATCCCATCCCGACCGCCGACTACTACGCGCTCTACGGAATCTTCGACAGCTCGCACGAGAAGATGATCGCGTTGCAAGAGAACGACGACGCCGTGCTCAAAGAGCGCCGCGCAAAGCTGGCGGCCGAGTTCGAAAAACACGCCGCCGCCGTTGAAAAACGCCACCTGGAACGCGCTGGCGAGTACCTCGCCGCCACCCTTGACATGTCGAAAGTGCCGGGGCCAGATTTCGCCGAACTCTTCACCAAGCAAGACCTCAATCCCGAACAGATCCGCCGTTGGCACGAATACCTATCGCTAGCCGACAAGGCCGATCACCCGGTCTTCAGCCCGTGGGTTGCTCTTGCAAAACTGCCTGCGAAAGAATTCTCGACCCGCGCCGGGGATGTTCTCGAAAAGCTCGACCGCGCCGACCCGATGGTCATTGCGAGCTTGAGTAGTCCTGTCTTGCAAGACATGCAAGACCTCGCCACCCGCTACGGGCGGATCTTGCAGGAAAAAGCGGATCACCCGCCCATCGCCCAGGTTGTCAGCGGCCAGGGATCACCAATCGCCATCCCGCGCGGCCGGCATATCCACGACATCGAGTGGCTGTTCGCCGACGACGAGCGAAACTCGTTGAAGAAGATGCTCGCCGACCTCGAACGCCGCATTTTCGAGCTCGGCGACACCGCGCCACACGCCCTCGCGATGGCCGACAATACCGTTCCAAAAAACACCCGCATCCTGTTGCGCGGTAGCTACGCCACGCCCGGTGAAGAAGTCCCCCGCCGCGCGCCCAGCATTCTCGGCGGCACGACGTTCAAAGATGGATCCGGCCGGATGGAGCTCGCCAGGACCATCGCGCACAAGGACAACCCGCTCACCGCGCGCGTCATCGTCAACCGCCTGTGGCAACATCACTTCGGCACCGGCCTGGTCGACACACCGAGCGACTTCGGCCTGCGTGCACAGACCCCGAGCCACCCGCAACTACTCGATTTTCTCGCCGCCCAACTCATCGAAAATAACTGGTCGCTAAAGAGCATCCACCGGTTGATCACGCAGTCAGCCGTCTACCAGCAAGCCTCGACTCCGCCAACAGCCGCGGCGGAAACGATCGATCCAGAGAACCGCCTGCTCTCGCATTTCCCGCGTCGCCCGCTCGATTTCGAATCGATGCGCGATTCGCTGCTCGCCGCATCTGGCGAACTCGACACCACTTCCGGTGGCAAGCCCGGCGCGATGCTCGGGGCCTCGGCAACTCGTCGCCGCAGCCTCTACGGACGCATCGATCGCCAGTTTTTACCCAACACGCTGCGCGCCTTCGATTTTTCCAATCCGGAACTGCATACTCCGCAGCGCTACCTGACCAACGTCCCGCAACAAGCCCTGTTTTTCATGAACAGCCCGTTCGTCGAAGCGCGCGCAATCGCATTTGCCAAACGCGTCGGCAACGGATCGACCGAAGAGCGCATTACCAAGGCATTCCAGATCGCCTTCCAGAGGAACCCGACCGCCAGAGAGTTGGAATCCAGCCAAGAGTTTATTCAGCATGCCTCAGAGGTCGATCGCCCGGAGGAGGCAGCCACCGAGGAACGCGAGCCATCACCATGGCGTTACGGCTTTGGCCAATTCGACGAGGGTGGTGGAAAGCTCAATAACTTCACCCCGCTCCCGCATTTCACTGGCGAGGCATGGGGCGGCGGCGAAAAATGGCCTGACGCCAAACTCGGCTACGTGAGGCTCACGGCGACCGGTGGTCACACGGGCAACGATCTACAACACGCTGCGGTCCGGCGGTGGATCTCCCCGATCGATGGCTTGGTCGACATCAGTGGCAGCATCAAGAACGACGACGACTGCGGCGACGGCGTGCGCGCCATCGTCATCTCTCAGTGCCACGGCATTTTGAAAAATTCCATCGTCAAATTCAGCAACACCGAAGAGACAGATCTCGATGGGATCGAGGTCTCGAAAGGCGACGTTATTGACTTCGTCGTCGACTCCGGCCCAGCTGGGAATTTCTACTGCGACCAGTTCGTCTGGGCACCGACCGTGCAATCGCCCGGCGGGAAAAAATGGGACGCCAATCAACAATTCGGAGGAAAACTCACCGAACCGGCTCGCCAACTCGACGCCTGGGAACGATTCGCCCACTCGCTGCTACTCACCAATTCATTCATGTTCATCGATTAAGAATCAAATGGACGTCCCAAATTCAATCTTCACCCGCCGATCTTTCCTGCGCCGCTGCGGGCTGGGCTTGGGATCGCTGGGGCTCAGCGATCTGATAGCACAGAATCAATTCAGCGGAAAGTCGCCACACTTCCCCGGCAGGGCCAAACGCGTCATTCATTTCTTCCTCAACGGTGGACCGTCGCACGTCGACACCTTTGATCCGAAACCCGAGCTCTTAAAACATGCCGGCAAACCACTGCCGAGCGGCCACCTGCGCACCGAGCGCAAAACTGGCGCCGCCTTCCCCTCCCCGTTCGAATTCAAACGCTACGGCCAGAGCGGCATCGAAGTCAGCTCGCTGTTTCCAAAAATCGGCGAGTGTATCGACGACATCGCCGTTATCCGCTCGATGAAGGTCGAAGTGCCTAACCACGAGCCGTCGCTGATGCTGATGAACTGCGGAGACTCGGTACTCAGTCGCCCGAGCGTCGGTTCCTGGGTCACCTACGGTCTCGGTTCGGAGAACCAGAACCTGCCCGCCTTCATCGCGATGTGCCCCGGCGGCTACCCTATCAAGGACGCGCAAAATTGGCAGTCCGGATTCCTCCCCGGCATCTACCAAGGCACCTTCATCGACTCGCAGCACACCAAGCTCGAGAAACTCATCGAGAACATCCGCAACCATTCCACCACGCCGGAGAAACAGCGCGCGCAACTGGACTTCATTTCGAAACTCAACGAGGAACACCGACGCGATCGCAGTAACGACCCACAGCTAGAGTCGCGTATCCAGACATTCGAGCTCGCCTACCGTATGCAGCTCGAGGCCAGCGACGCCTTCGACGTCTCCAGAGAACCAGACCACATCCGCGATCTCTACGGTCGCGCCACGCATGGCCGGCAGACCCTGATCGCACGCCGCTTGCTCGAACGCGGCGTACGCTACATCCAGCTGTGGCACGGCAAGAGCCAGCCGTGGGACCACCACGACAACATCAAAGACAACCACGCCAAGCTGGCACGCGAACTCGACCAGCCGGTTGCAGCTCTGCTCAAGGACCTCAAACAGCGGGGTATGTTGGAAGACACCCTAGTTATCTTCGGCGGCGAATTCGGCCGCACGCCGACGGTCGAACTGAACAACGCCGGGAAATCCAAAAACGGTCGCGACCACAACCCCTACGGCTTCACAGTGTGGATGGCCGGCGGAGGTATCAAAGGCGGCACCATCTACGGATCGACCGACGAGTTCGGCTTCCAGGCACAGGAGAATCCGACCGAAGTCCACGACCTGCACGCCACCATCCTGCACCTGCTAGGTTTCGATCACGAACAACTAACCTACCGCTACGCCGGAAGGGATTTCCGCCTGACCGACGTTTCTGGCGAAGTGATTAGCGATATCCTGCTTTAGGACTACCGACCCGGTAAGAGTGATCCGGCTTGATTCACCTCACAGATCAACGAGGCTGATGGCAAATGATGATGAAGTTGATTCTGCCGTTCCAATCACTCCTGCTGGCCCAGGTCGCCATCGGCGCCGATCTTTTTGATCCACCGGAAAATTGGAAACTGCTGGAGACAACGAACCCGCATCCGCGCGATCTATGCGTATTCCTCACCTGATGATCTAGTAACCGTGAGCGAGCTTCAGACTGCCCCGGTCCGAAACAAAGCGGGAGCTGCTAGGAATCTTCTTTGGGTGGGAAGATCGTGTAGACAAGAGGTTGACGGTGGAGAAAGGGACATAGCATATGATAATTAATAGAAGCCATCTCATAAATAGGCTGGTACTATTCACAAGGTTACTCACAGTGGGTGGATGGACCTCACTGATGAACAATGGAATGCCGTCTCAAAACACCTTCCCGATGACCCTGTTCGAGAAGATCGGAGGGGACGGCCTTGGAGTGATCGTCGAGCCGTTCTGAATGGTATTCTTTGGATCTTGAGAACAGGAGCACACTGGGCTGACTTGCCTTCCCGCTATCCTCCGTATCAAACCGTTCATCGGCGTTTCCAACAGTGGAACGAGCAAAAAGTCTTTGATCATGTCTTTCTAGCTCTGGCCCAGGATCTCAAGGACAGAGGGAAACTTGATCTCAGTGAATGTAGTATTGATGGCAGTTTCGCACCTGCCAAAAAAGGGGGGCAAAAGTGGGCCCAACTAAGCGCGGGAAGGGCACCAAGATCATGGCAATTACAGACCGCTCTGGTCTTCCTCTCGCCGTTGACATCGAAAGTGCTTCACCGGCTGAAGTGAAGCTCGCACCTGAATTGCTTTGCGAGGTGAAGCGCCGGGTGGGGATTTGGCCGCAGCGGCTGATGGCTGACAAAGCGTATGACAGTGACCACTTCCGCTACTTGCTCAAGGCCGTCGATGGAGAACTCATCTGTCCCCATCGCCGCAATCGCAAACGCCCTCCAATGCAGGATGGACGCAAACTGAGGCGCTACAAGAAGCGCTGGAAAGTGGAGCGATTTTTCGCTTGGTTATTCAACTCACGCCGAACCGTTGTGCGTTACGAATACCACCACCTCAACTACGCGGGTTTCATCCACCTTGCCTGCGTAAAAATCCTGCTCCAACATTTATGAGATGACTTCTAGTATTAAACTCATCCAAGTCCCGCGGTGCTGAATTTTCGATTCCGCACAAGACAGGATGCTCATCCCACTCTCGTCCCAATTGTTCAAGGGGCTCTGTCTTCAATCGATCTGCAAAATTACGATCCCTCGTAAATTGTTGGTTTCTTTCCTTACTTGAACCCAACCCTGAGTCCGCAGCCACCACCCCGACTCCCTGCCAAAGATAAGATCGAT
>Ga0213866_10001313_pt1 | contig 18543 bp, 11 predicted proteins | sample PICome_11_FD_160079 | JGI IMG/M metagenome (GOLD analysis project Ga0213866, IMG submission 160079) | Coastal seawater microbial communities near Pivers Island, North Carolina, United States - PICO284 | ecosystem: Environmental > Aquatic > Marine > Coastal | place: USA: North Carolina...
CCAGTGGCAGCCCATGGGAATTCCGCGGTGAGGTGGTCACCGTCTTTGAGGCCGCCGACAGACCAAAAAAAGCTATCGGGTTTGCCGTCGAAAACAAGGGCCGGACCGTATCCTTCGCGGGCTTCGATTGTTGAAGTGATGATGGTGCCATGAACCGCTTTGTCGGTAGGTGGATCGTAAACGATGGAGGCATAGACTTTGCCGAGTCGATAGCGCTTGTCGAGCGAGTCGAGCCTGGTCCGAAATTCATCGTATTTCAAGTTGGAGGCGGGCAGCCAGGTGGCTTCGGCAAAAGCTGCGATCCTTGGAAAGACGAGGTATTGGAGCTTGGCGAATTCGTGAACGTAACGGGTGCGGAGGCTGGCTTGGGAAAGTGGTGCCGGTTGCCATTGGTAGACTTTGCTGACAGGGTTAAACCCTTCTTCTGCTTCGAGCTTGGGGGCGAGGAGGAGTTCGGCTTCCTTGGGCCGTGAGTAGACCGAGAAGTCGGTTGTTTTGATGTCTTCCGAGAGCAGAAGTTTCTTCCCGTGTTTGGCGATGACTTCTCCGAGAGAGTCGTGGAATGCCGATGAGTTGCCCTGGATCCGGATATATTCCGCAGGGAAGAGTCCGGCGACTTCAGCGAAGAGTTCGTCGAGGAATTTGAGAGTGGATTCATTCTGAAGGATGCTGACTTTCCGCTTCTCCCAGGTATTGGCGACCTTGAGGGGTGACGCACCGAGCTCTGGATAAGAGGCGATCAATGAAGTCGCTCCGGTCGTAAGGGTGAAGGTCGGGACTATGGTGATGGCACGGGAGCGAGCGAGCGAAATGAGCTCTTTGAGTTTTTCTTGAGGATAGTATCCGGCGTATTCGGTGGAGTCGCTGCCCTTGGGGTCGCCGAAAGGTGGAGTGGATGCACGGACGCTTCCGACTTCGTGCAGCTTTGGATACCTCAAGCTCTCCATGCGCCATCCATGATCTCCGTTCAATTGGAGATGCAGTTCGTTGAGCTTGTGAAAGGAGAGCCAATCGATGAGCGATTTCAAGTCATCGGTCGGGAAGAGGTGGGCGCTGACATCGAGGTGGAAGACGCGGCGTGGGTTTTCCGGCCAATCTTCAATGATCTGGGTAGGAATAAGTGCTCTCGGGAATGTTTTTTCGGCAACTGGGAGAAGTTGCGCCATCGTTTGAATTCCATGCATCAGGCCGGGCAGGTCGCTTCCTTGGATGGTGGCTCCCTCCGGGGAGATCTCGATTCGATAAAATTCCTCCTTCTCAAATTTCCCGAGGCTCAGCCGGATGGCGCGCTTGTAGCGCAAACGACCCACTTGTTTAACAGTGCGAAAGCGGTGCACATAGCCGGTGGTTCTCTGGAGGGCGGCTGTAAGGACTTCGGCCTGCGCGGCCAAATTGGCAGGAGCGATGACCGCAGTTTGAACATCAACGACTAATTTTCCGGTTCCCGGAACGATTTCCCGGGGCATTGGAACCAGTGTCGCCTTCAAATATGAGGTTAAGGCGATGGTTAAAACGATGAAAAGCCGCATGCCGGAAAGATGGAGCGCGTTTTTATGCAGTGCAAGGCGACATCTGGAAAGACCGCTACGAATTGAACCGTAGGGACTCCACTCACTTGCATATGAAACGAATCTTCACTGTCTTTCTCCTGACTGCTTTGCCTGTTTTGGCTAAACTGAAACTCCCACATCTCTTCTCGGACGGGATGGTATTACAACAGGACACCACTGCGCGGGTCTGGGGTTGGACCGAGCCGAATGCGCCGGTTAAGTTGAGTTTTGCCGGAGAAGATCATGGGACCCGAGCGGATCAGAACGGAGATTGGAAATTCGATCTCAAGGGGCTGAAGACAAGCGCCAAGGGTAGCGAGCTTGTGGTAGAAGCCGCTGGCTCGAAAAAAGTGATCAAAGATGTTCTGGTCGGAGAAGTTTGGTTGGCCTCCGGGCAGTCGAACATGGAGTGGCGGGTTTCCGGCAGTGCAAATGCCAATGAGGAGGTGGCCAAGGCCAACGACCCTTTATTGCGGGTTTTTGTTTCGGCGAATGTCGCGGAGAGTCGCCCGCAGAAAGACTGGCAGGGAGATTGGAAGGCGACCCGGCCAGAGAACACCGGGTCGTTTACCGCGGTTGGTTACTACTTTGCGAAGAAGCTTCGTGTGGAGCTGGGCGTGCCGGTTGGAGTGATCGAGTGTGCCTGGGGTGGGAAGCCGGTTCAGGCATTCACAAGTGAAGAGGCTCTGGGTGAGTTGCCGGCTGGAAAAGCCCTTCTGGAAATGAAGGCCAAGGCGATCGCCGGGTATGACCCAAAAAAGGTGGGAGAGAGTTTTCAAAAGCAGGTGAAGGCCTACAAGGAAAAGTTGGCCCAGTGGGAGAAGAACAAGAAGGGGCCAAAGCCGCGTGGTCCTCGCAAGGCTGGTGACCCGGGGAAAAATCCTTCGATGCCGTCTACCATCTACAATGGTATGATTGCGCCGATCGTGGGCTACGGGAACCGCGGCGCGATTTGGTATCAGGGAGAGTCGAACGCCAATGGTGGAACCGCGCAAAGCTACGAGGAGCTTCTGGGTTGCATGGTGGCAGACTGGCGTCAGCGCTGGGGGCACGAGCTTTCCTTCTACTGGGTGCAATTGGCTAACTTCCGTGAGCCAACTACGGAGCCAGGTATCGAGAGTGATTGGGTGGTGGTGCAGGATGAGATGCGCCGTGCTCTTAAAACGATTTCGAAGAGTGGAATGGCTGTCATCAATGACATCGGCGATGCCCGTGATATTCACCCGAAGAATAAACATGACGTTGGTGAGCGTCTCGCCCGCTGGGCTCTGGTTCAGGATTACGGCAAGAAAGATGTCGTGATTTCCGGTCCTCTCTATTCCGGAATGGAAAAAAGGGATGGCAAGATCGTGGTTTCATTTGACCATGCTTCAGGATTGAAGGCGCGCGATGGCAAGGATTTGCAACGCTTCGAAATCGCAGGTGCCGATGGCAAGTGGCAGTGGGCCAAGGCCGCGATCGATGGTGAAAAAGTCGTTCTTTGGCACGATACCATCAAGGATCCCACCAAAGCTCGGTATGCATGGGCTGCAAATCCGCAGGGGGCCAATCTCGTCAATGGCGAGGGATTGCCTGCGAGTTGTTTCACGACAGAGTAGATCGCCAGGCTCGAGCAGGAAGATTTTCACTGAAGAGATTGTCAATTCGGTGGAATTGATTCTATTTGGGTGATAAGCCCCGGGAACGCTGACAGATACGGCCAGGGTCGTCGGTGACACTTCGCAAAGGCCGGGCCGGAGGGATACTGGGTTGTCGAGATGTGTCAGTTCATTCTGACCACGGTGGACATGGGAGATTTCACCTGTTCACTGGCGTTGCGAGGGAGCAAGGCCAACGGTGCCTCCCTCGATGAATTCTGCCTTGGTGAGGGTTTGGCGCCGATCAACTTTTCCCTGGCTGATGTTTGCGGCCCAATTGACGATTCGGCGAACGATGGGTCGGTGGTCCCAGCGGACGTGAGCGACCGAGGGTCGAAGCCAGTCGAAGGTTTGATCGGGATCGCGGCAAATAAGCGAGACGTCTTCAGGCGTAATGATTCCCCGGCGGGCGAGGTGGTCTTTGACTGCATGAAAGACGAAGGGTTCATCAACGATGAGAGCCGTGGGGGGAGTGACTTTAAAAAGACCGTCAAGTACCCGTTGGAGACCGTCAGCGGAGTTTTCCCATTCCGGGAGATTATAGGAACCGATGCTGAGACCATGGTTGGCCATTTCGTCAAAGACTGCTTGATCCGAACGACCCGGACCTCCTGCTCGTTGGCTTTCTCTGGCGAGAATCACGATGCGTTGATGGCCTAATTCGACCAATCGCTGCACAATGAGACGTCCGACGGCTTCATGATCAGGGCCAACGCCCGCAATGGCGAACTTACGTCGTCGACCGAACAGGGCAAAGACCGGAGTCTCTTGGTTTGAGAACCACTGCAGAACGTTTCGGGCGGCGGCGCAGACGATCCAGGCATCGGCATCAGTTTCTTTGACCATGCTTTGAATCCGGGGGACCTTCATCTGGAGCTCTGTGAGGGTTTTGGCAGACTGAATGACGCGGTGTCCGGACCTGGTTAGCTTGTGGCGGAGATCCACCATGTAGTCGTCATTCAGGGAAGCGACTTCATATTCGAGAATGGCGATCCGCAATGAAGCGGCATTTTTCGAGGTGGAGGGCATGACAATCTTCCTCGGTCGCCCGGGCCCCTGACCAAACAGGATGCCTTCCTGTTCCAGAATGGTTAGCGCAGCCCAGATCGTTTTACTGTCGACTCCCAATTCCGCTGCCAAAGACGGACTTCCGGGCATCGTTCCACTCCATTGGCCAAGCAACAATTTTGAACGCAGGTGATCTGCGACTTGTTGGGAGGGAGAAAGAATATTGAAGTTTGCCATCTAACATTTTCGACCTTATCCGGTGATGGATAGGTGGCAATTGCTAATGAAGTTTTTCTCTCGTTTTGGGCCGGCTCATTTTCTCCAGAGGTATTATTGCTTTGCTAGGGCTTTTGTAATCATATCTTGAGCGGCTACGGACAACCCAGGTTCCAGCAAGCCCGATTCCGAATGACCATGAAACCAAAGCTCTTTCTAGCCGTGTTATTCGTCTCTGCCTGTGGCTCCCACGCCGGGGTGGTAACATTTAGTGAAACTGCTCCCACCGTAAATGGTGCGGATAGCGCGAACCTCATCTGGACTGATACCGTAACAGAGAAGGTTTACAGTGATGCTTCCAATCCCGGACAGTCATTTACAACAGGTCCGGACCAATCCGGCTATTTGTTGAAGTCCTTTGCGATCCAGATCAACAGCACCAGTTCCATTGACCCTGCTCCGGTCGGGAGAAACTACACTGTCCGGGTGGTGTCGATTGATGGGAATGGAGCGACGACCACGGTCGCGATGGAGCCAGATCATCTTCAAACCGGAGCCTGGTCGGCAGGCGATTGGATGACGTGGACACTTGATACTCCGGTGACGTTGAATCCGGACATGGTTTACGGCATCGATATTGAACACACCACCGGGGGGAATTGGCGTAATGGCATTCCCTACCTGAGATACAATCGAACCGATGATCTCGCGGGTGGAGCCTACTACCGCAAAGCGGATGGTGATCCTGCCGAGATGAATGCCGATGAAGGAAGGGATTTTGTCTTCCATATCGATCTTGATCCCGCCAGCGGCGTTACCGCTTCCGGATTATCAATCACGAGTCTCACCAAGGTTGGAGATACAGAGTGGGAGGTGGTTCTGGCCGGCGGTCTTGCGGAGACAAGCTATGAGCTGCGTTCCGATTGCGCGCTGGATTTTGCGCCGGGCGATCTCATTGAAAATCTCTCGCAGGGAAATCCCGGCATTGATGCGGGAACAATTGGTGGGCCCAACAATAGCGTGATTACCACTGATGAGAGCGGGAACGCGACTTTTCGGGTGACGCTATCCGATTCTCCTTCTTGCTTCCTTCGTGCGCAGCTCGCTCAATGAACGAGGCTGTGAATTCATCGACTGCTCAGCCGGACGAGCCCTTCTGGAAGCGACTCTTTGCGCCCGGAGGATTTGAGTGGGCTTTTCGGATGCGGAAGGGAGAGGCCGCGTCCTTTTTCGCCCGACAGGATGAGTCCGGGCTTCTCTTGAAGCAGCGAAGCCAGCAATTGGATGAGAATCTTGAGCGGTATTTGGCCTGTACTGCGGATGGTGAAAAACTGGTGGAGCAGACTTGGAAGCTGGCTTTGGGTTGGGAGCAGGTTGTGGCAACCGAGCGGGACGATCTCAAATCTCTCTCGAAACTGTGGGAGGCCGATTTGCTATTCATGGATCGGGCCACAGGCACGGTGGCAGCGGGAGCAGTGTGCTTTCCCTCGTCGTGGGATCTGCGTCATGCCATCGGGAAGACGCTCGACGAAGTTCATGGAGTGGTTCCAAGATTGAACCCACAGATTGGCGAAATGATCAGACGCTTTCTGGAGAAGCTCGAGCCGGGAAAATCGTACTGTCGCGAGAACTGGAGTTTCACGCGGAGTGATGAGCTTGATTATCATCCGGATCTAAATCGTCCGCGCCTCGATGATTCGTTGACCTTGGGTGAGGTTCACTTGCGGATCGAGCATCAGCTTTTCACGGGGCTCCCCGATGGGGTTCTCATGGGGATTCGTATTGAAACCACTCCTTTGAAGGATTTGGCGCAAGATGCGGTGGTTTGGAAAACCACTGCCGAGAAACTCCGCACAATGCCGGATGATGTGGCCGTCTACAAATCGATGGACGCAGCCATTCCCGCAATGCTTCGGGAGATGGAAGGCTACCGGGGCCTTCGGTAGCGGCGGTATTTTGAGGGGGATTCCTCTTCCCGTTCCTTGGTGACTCGATAGCCAACAAGATAGAAGAAGAGACCGATACTGAAAAAAGTGATTCCGATTAAAATGGTAAGACTTCCCCCTTCACCGTATTCGTCTCCTGCTAGGGTCGTCCCGGCAGAGCTCCCGTAGGCTGCTCTTCCTCCACCTCCTCCGGTGCTACTTTGTGCAAAAACTCTTGGCCGGCAGATCAAGAGGTAAACGCCAGCCAAGGAAAAGATTGTGCTAATCAATGTGAGATAAGGAGTGCCATCGGGACCGCTCATTTTGAAAATAAGACGGAGCGTGTTCTTCATTCCCGACATCGATTACTTGTTGAGAAAGAGGTCGCTTTTGACGACAAGGTGAACGAGGTCGCGGAGGCGGTTTTGATTTTTTCCGAGGTCCCGGATGATGCGGTTGATTTCTCCCCGGTCCGTGGCTTCGAGTCTTCGACCGGTGGCATGAGTGAGCATTTTCTCGGTGAGGCACTGCACGATCCGGGGCTCGCGTTCTTTGAGCATCTTCTTGAAATCGACAATGTCGGCAATCTCCCGTCCGGTTGTTGTGATCGACGTGGTGTCGATGGGTTCATTGACACCCCGGTAGCGATCACGCCAGCGGCCGACGACATCGAAGTTCTCAAAGGCGAATCCCATGGGGTCGATTTTGGCGTGGCAGGAAGCGCAGGATTCGTTCCTGCGATGGAGGTCCAGTCGCTCGCGAATCGTGACAGCGTCACGGGTGTCGGTGGGGAGGGGTTCGATGTCGGGCGGAGGGGGTTGGGGGGGCGTGCCGAGGACATTTTCGAGAACCCAGGTGCCCCGAATGACCGGTGAGGTGTCGACTCCATTGGCGGTGGCGGTCATAATGCCGGGTTGGGTGAAGATACCACCACGGCGGGGATCGTTGAGTTTGACTTTACGGAGGCGGGCGCCCCGGATGTCTTCGCGACGATAGATCCACTTTCCGAGGACCTGGTTCATGTAGGTGTAGTCGGAGTCGATGAACTGAGCGATGCGCCCGTTGGTGGTGAGGATGTCCTCGAAGTAGGTGGTAACCTGTTTGAGCAACATGGGCTCAACCTTGAGGTTCTTGTAAAACTGATAGTCACCACCGGAGGGCGGCATTTTTCCGAGCTTGTCAAGTCGCAGCCAGGCCGAGGTGAAGTGGCGGATGAAGGCGGCTGCTTTGGGATCCTTGAGCATGCGTTCGATCTGTCGGTCGAGCTCGGCGGGTTCATGAAGTTTGCCTGCCCGGGCGAGTTCGAAAAGCTTCGCGTCAGGCATTGATGACCAGAGGAAGTAGCTCAGCCGCGAGGCAATGGCGAAGTCATCGAGCGGTCCCGGTTTCTCTTTTAAGTAAAGGAATTGCGGTGAGCAAAGAATGGACGCGTAGCCATCCTGCATTGCACGAATGAGGGGAGGAAGGGAGTCTTTTTTTTGTTTCTGATTGTTCTTCTGTCGAAGGCTGTCGACTGAAAGCCTGGCGTGGTTGGAGCCCGGTTCGGTCCATCCGGCCCGGAATCCGTTGGGTTGCCCAAAGGCAAGGTATTCAACGCGGATGTCGTGCGGACCTTTTTTTAACGTGACTTTTCCCTTTCGAAGTTCCTGTCCGTGAAGTCCGTCGTGTTCGACCACTTTGTTGCCGTTGATGAGAATGCGGGCACCATCATCGGAAGCCATTTCAAGAGTGTATTCACCGGCGGTGGGAGCATTGATCTTTCCCTCGAAGACGATGCCGTAATATTCCTTCCGCTGGGCGACCTTGAGATCGAGATAGCCTCTTGGCAGTTTTCCTTGGGCGATGGGATTGAGTTGATCGAATTCCGGAAGCTTGCCCCATTTGCCGTCATAGACCCGATAGGTGAGGTCCTGAATGCCGCCTTCCATTTCCACCACGGGATCGACTTGCTGACGCAGCACCAGTTGGACGAAGGGTTCGATTTCAGCATTGCTGATCGGACGTCGGAAAGCCCGCGTTGCAAAGGATTTCATGAGCCGGCGGATCTCGGCCTCGGTGCCCGTTCCCTTTCCATAAAGATTGGTGTGGCTTTGCGGTGGCCAGGTGTTGATGAGGGGTTCGAGAGTCAGGCTGTGAACGCGCAGGTGCGGGCCGGGATACCGGCTGTTGACCAAAAGTTTTTTCGCCATGTCGAGTGGCCACGATTCGTGGGCTTCTTTATCGATCTTCTTGTCGGGTCGTTCGGTGAGGAGTTCGGGGTGGAATTTTTTCAAGATGCCCTCTACCCGGAAGGGGCGGGAGTTCGGCCCGTTTTCCCAACCGATCCATGGGGTCCAGGTTTCATCGATCCAGACTTCATGTGAAAAGGTGTGTGCTTTGCCATCGGGTGGCACGGACCAAAGGGCCAGAGGGGTCGAGGTGATTCCGGCGAGGCCACCGTTTTTGGTGTCGGCGATATTGAGGCAGAGCTGGAAAGGGTCCTTGTCTTCCAGTTTAGTCATCTCTTCCCACGGATGTTGATCCTTGTTGTGTGCCGAGGCTTCCACGGTGATTCGATAGCGTGCACCAACCCCGACTCCGCCGCGAAGATCCGTGGGGGAAAGGCGGCCCTGGACTTCGTATCCAGTCATAATGAGGTCGAAATCGGGATTCAGTTCACGCGAGGCGGTCTCGATGAGATGGCCTCCGCGCCCCTTGATGAGGTGACCGGCAAAGCGTCGTGTTTCGACATCGGGCCGGGGTTCGAGATGGGTTGCTTCGGCGAGCGTTTCCTCCACCGCATTGAGAGTGAGCTTGAGGAGGAAGTCGGACATCACCAGGTTGTCTCCGATATTGAAGAAGCCGTCTTCGGCTTCGTCTTCGGGGAAGAAACGAAGGGGATCCCTGCCGGTGCGTTCGACGCTTCCGTTTCCGTTGTTGTCGATCAGTCGCGAGCCGGCGGCGTCAGGACGGTAATGGGCTCCGTTGAGGTAGAGAAGGTCGCGCAGGGTGTTCCGAAGTTCGTGTCGATTGAGTCGACGTAGAATGGTTTGTCCTCCGGTGCTTCGAGCTTGTTCGTAGGCTTTGGTGAGTTCCCCGGAGAGGAGATTGACGATGGGGATGACTTCCTTTTGCTTCGGTTGGGGGGCCTTGCGGGGAGGCATTTCGCCGAGGTTGAGTTGATCAAGAATGCCCTGCCAGATTTCGAGATTTTCAATCTCGGTGAGATCGTTCCCGAGGGTATCGAAACGCAGGTCGCCTTTTTGTTTTTCGGAGCCATGGCAGTCGTAGCAATGATGCTCAAGAAAGGGTTGGGCCCTTTCAAGTGGATTGCCAAAGAGCAAGCCCGGAGCGCAGAGCAAGAGCAGGAGACGGGTTCTCACGGGAGGGAGTTAGGCTTTGGATTCGAGACCACTTAGGCTACCCGTGCTCGAACCAAAGCGATCAATCTCAAGCCCTGAATTTTGGAGGATGGAGAGAAGGAGGTTGGCGGCTGGAACGCGGTTGGTATCGTGAGCAGGGTAGACTTTATGCTCTCCGTGTTTGAATCCGCCCCCGGCGAGGACGAGGGGGAGGTTCTTCGTCTGGTGGGTGCCGGCGGCCATCCCGCAACCGTAAAGAACCGAGGTGTGATCGAAGAGAGTGCCCCCATTGATGGGGTCTTCCTGCGCCTTGAGGAGATCGATGAGATAGGACATCATTTCGATCTGATAGCCTTCGATTTTTTTCAAGGCGGCCACGGGATCTGGTCGTTCGCCGTGGTGGGAAAATCCATGGTAGCCTCCGTTGAGTCCGAAGTCTCCGTTGGCGAATCCGGAGGACAGAGTGATGGCGCGGGTCGAGTCGGTTTGCAAGGCAAGGGCGATGATCTCGATGGTGGCCTTGAGCTGCTCTGCGGTGCCATTGCCGGGATTGGGTTCCGGGATGTCGGTCTTGGGCTTGGGCCGGTTGATCCAGGGCTCCTGTTGGATAATTTTCTTCTCCAGCGTACGGACCGAATCGAAGTATTCCTCAAGCTTCTCCTGATCTTGTTTACCGAGTTCCTTGTTGAGTGACTTGGCCTGATCGCGCACCACATCGAGGATGCTGCTGTGGCGTTTTAAGTTTTCCGCCGAGGTCGCTTTTGTTTCCGCCGAGTCTTCGAAAAACATGGCGCGATAGGCGGCGCGGAGATCGATGGAAGGAACCTGAACGCCGGTGCGGGTGAAGCTGAGAAGGTTTTTTTCGCGGCATCCGAGGGTCAGCGAGGAAAAACGGGTGGCGGCGCCGTGGTGCTCGGCGAGCTTTTGATCGAGGCTCATGTTCCCCTCGGCGTAGTTGTGCGCGAGGATGGGTCGCACGCCACTGAGGAGAACGGGCACGCCCTGATGTCCGCCGGTGAAGCCGTGATCGAGGTTTTGAAAAACGGTGAAATCCTCGCGGTGTTTCTTCAGGGCCTTGAGGGTTTCCGGCATTTCGTAGTTTCTTCCGGCCTGAGAGGGATCGGGAAAGAAGGCCTTCTGATAGACGCCGTAATTGTTGGAGAGACAGACGAATCGTTTAATGGGTTTCTTGCCACGAGTGGCCGCGCGTCCGACCGGAACCATCGCTTCAAGCATGGGCAGGGCCATGGCCACTCCGGTTCCGCGAAGGAGGGTGCGCCGGTTCAAAGTCGTCTTCACTTGGGGCAATATGACGGAGATTTTGCTCACTTTGAATCTAAAACTTGAGGATTTCCGGGCACTGTGGCTTTTCGTGTCGGATTGGGTGCAGTAGGATGGGTCCAGTCAAGCAAGACAATCCATGTCCAATTCCGAACAAACCGACCGACGCCAATTTATCCAGAAATCGATTTTGGGGGGGATGGCGATCTCCTCGACAAGTGAGGTATTTGCACAGAGCGAGGAGGGGGCGAAGGAATCCGACCTAACCCAGGAGGTGGATGTCCTCGTGGTGGGAGGAGGAACTGCGGGTAATATCGCGGCGATTCAAGCGGGGCGGGCGGGAGCCAAGACTCTGATTATCGAGAGGGGAGCTCAGTTGGGTGGCACGACTACGACGGGTGGGGTGGCTTTTCCCGGGCTTTTTGACGCGTGGGGGAAGCAGATTATTGCCGGGATAGGGTGGGAGTTGGTGAAGGAGTGCGTGGAATTGGATGGCGGAAAATTTCCAAACTTCGCCAAGGTGCCCAAGCGGCATTGGCAGAACCAGGTTTTCGTGAATCAGTTTTTGTATGCCATTCTTGCGGAAGAGAAATGTGAGCAGGCCGGAGTAAAAATTGCTTATCATGAATTTCCGCAATCGGTTCAAAAGGCCGGGATAGGTTGGGAGGTGGTTTGCGTGGGGTTTGGGACCCGGCGACGGGTTCGGTGCAAGCAGATCATCGACTGCACCGGTGGGGCGGAAGTGGTCGGCATGATGGGATTGCCTCGTCTCCGGGAAGAGGAAACACAACCTGGTTCGATGCTCTTCAATTTGGGAGAGGCGAACAATCCCGGACACCATCAACTCCACCGGCTTTATGTTCACGGAGCTGACTCGTCGAATTCACGAACGGTGACGCTGGCCAATCTTACCGGACGTAGATCGGTTCTGGAAAAGGTGCGAAAGGAAAAGAAGCGCCTGATGCACCTGCAACCTGAAACGGGATTTAGAGAGAGCTTCCGCATTGTCGGGGAAACCATGATCACGGTGAATGACTACACAAATGGCCGGCTATTTAGGGATGCCGTTTCCAATGCCTTCTACCCGGTCGACCTTCATACCAAAAGCGGGGTGAAGCCGAAGCCGCTCAAACCTGGCACCGTTCCCACTATTCCGCTGGGAGCTCTCGTGCCCAAGGGAAGTCAAAATCTCATGGTGGCGGGGCGTTGTGTTTCGAGCGACCGCCTGGCAAACTCCGGACTTCGTGTGCAGGCCTCTTGCATGGGGATGGGGCAGGCCGCAGGGCTTACGGCTTCGTTGGCAGCAGCTCAAAGTACGACGCCTCTCGAAGTTCCGCTTGGAGAGATTCATCGAGAGCTTGCAAAGCACGGAGCGATTCTTCCCGGAAAGTCATGAAGTATGGCGAACCCGGCAAGGCGCGACGAAGAATTACTTCGTTGCTGAGCATGCTCACTTTTGTCGTGATGGCAGTGACGGGAGCGCTGGCGTTTTTCCTTCCCTTTTCGATTGAGATCGCAGGTCTTCACTCCCTGATGGGGTTTGTTTTTGTGGCCTTTATTGCGGTGCACGTCCTGAACAACAGTCGACAATTAAAAGGGTATCTCCGGAGTCGGGTTGTTGGCTTGGCGCTAGCGGTGACGGTTGGGTTGGGTGCGGTTTTCTTTTTTCAACCGGCTCCCGTGAAAGTTGTTTTGGGATTGAGTCAAAACCTTGGTCCGGCCCTCGATCGTTTCGAAGTCCAGGAAGACGGCATGGTTTATCACTATGCACCGTCGGATGATTACCTGATGGAATTGACCGTCAAAACCGGTCCGAACTTTGATCCGGAAGATCCGCCGGAGATTGCGATCTGGCTCGAGAATCAAGGCGATTATCATATTCAAACCTTGCGGGGGCCTGATGGCATCAGCGACGATCTCCCCTACTGGTCATTTAAAAGACGAGGGTGGAAAAAGGCGAAAGAAGAAGCAGGGAACGAAGAAGAGATCGATGCCATTTCGACTCCGACTCCCAATGGATCCTTTGATCCGGCCGACTACATCCTTCCGGCTGATCCTGATACCTCGACACCCTACAAGCTTCTCATCGAGATCAACCAAAGCGGAGACGCGCACGGGGAATACGACGATCAACCGTCACTTGTTTACTCGGTTGAGATCGACAATCTACGCCCGGTTACTTTTCAGATTCTCGATCTAGTTGGTTATCCAAAGCGCGAAGACGAAGACGGCAAAGAAGCCTGGTCACTCTATTTCGTGGATGAAGGTTTTGGGTCGGCGTTAAAACTGGTGGACAGCGTGCTGCTTCAGGTCGAACGGGGATTGTAAAATTAGGACAACGAGATCCTACTCTTCGGCCACCCGGAAGAAGAGCTTTGGAGTGCCGGCCGGGACTCCGCTGACGGTGTAGCTGGTGGTTGCTCCTTGTGATTCCCAAAAGTCTTCTTCTTCATGCCAGTTCCCCTCAATATTCGGACTGGATTCAATACGGTAGGAGCGGCCCGGTCTCGATTGCCAGGTGATGGTGGCACTTCCCGGATCTCCCGGGGTGTATTCGAGCGAAGTGATGGCAAGATCGCCTCCACCGATCATCCCGCCTGCCATGATCTCCATGACTTCTGCCTGTGTTAGGCCGGTATCGTAAATCCGGAGGTCGGCGAGATTTCCGTCAAAGCCCCTGATAGCTGCTCCTTGCACCCGGCCTCCCAGGGTCACCGCAAACGGGCCTCCGGAGTTGGTGGTATTGATGGGGACCGAGGTAAATAAGTTCACTGGATCAAGCTGCCCGTCCAAATAGAAGACGACGTCCGAAATGTCGGGGTCAGCATCAACTTCAAAGACGATGGCTCCATGGTGCCAAACGCCATCATTCGCAGCGGTGGTGGCAACCGTTCTGCCATCTTGGATTTCGAGCCGGAGGGCACCGATCGGACCATCGGCAGCGGAGGTATTCAGGCGGGCATGCCACTTGAGCCCGGCCAGGGCCGCATTGCCCCAGCCGATGATGCCGTTGTCCGTTGTAAGAGTGGTTTTGAACCAAAAGGTGACGGATCGGGATGCCGTCCCGCCAATGCCCGCGTAGTCGGTATAAAGGAGGTCATTGTTATTGGCAAAGAGGAGGGAGTTGGAGAGGTTGGGTGGTGCGTCATCGCTCCAGGTCGGAGGGATGGGCGCGGGATCGATGAGGGTTCCGTCGTTATCTCCGCTGCCGAGGTCTTCGGCGAGGGTTCCGTCGCCTTTATCGAGCGGGAAGTGCATGACCAACCCGTCGGTGGTGGGCGCGGCGGCAGATAATTGCGCCACTTCGGCGGCGGATAAGGCGCGGTCATAAATGCGAACATCATCGAGTTGCCCGGGGAAGTATCCCAAGGCTGCTCCCTGAATCCGCCTTCCGATGCTAACCGGATCAGCAATCACACTGGTATTGACGGGCTGGGTTGAGCCGCCGTTGCCTCCTGGAGCCTCGGCTACTCCGTCAACGTAGTGAATCACGGTGCCTAGTTCACCCCCGCCTTCCGGGTAGACACTGGCGACGTGATGCCAGTTTCCGTCGTTTATGGAGGTGCTGCCGATGGTGAAATCGCCCTGGGTTTCGGTGCGAATTGCTCCAACGGGACCATTGTTGGCGTTATCGTTGAGTCGGACGTGCCACTTGGTTCCGTTGATCGTTGAATTTCCCCAGGCCACGATTCCATGATTGCCGGCCGTCGTTGTTTTGATCCAAAATGCCACGGTTCTTGCGGCATCACCGGCAATACCGGGGTAGGCGGTATCGAGATACTGGCTGGTTCCGTCCAGATCGATAGAGGCTGAATTGGCAAATCCGGTGGTGGGAACATCAGTCGACCAAATTACAGAGGCGGCGATGATGGCGTCATTTTGGTTCGCGGATGAATCGGAGAAAATAGTTCCTTCCCCCTCGTCGAACAGCCAATGTCCTACCAGATCAGCACTCGCGCTTCCGACGATGAAAGCGTTCAGAGCAAGAATTTTGTTCATATTCAGGAACGAAGGTAACTAGCCAAGCCCCCTGTTCGACAAGATCTATTTGAAATATCGACCAAGAAGTAACCATGGAGAGGTCTGTTGATGAGCCTACCGTTTCTCTTAATGATCATTCACAGCAAAGTGAATCAGCTTCCTCGTGCATCATTGTTTAGCGGGAGATCGATGCCAGCCTCTTGGGCTTAAGAACCGTAGTTTAAGAGGTCTCTGGCGCAGTTTGCGACGCGTGAGGCGTGGTCTGAGTCCAAGCTACTGAGCAAGGGAAGGGCGGGGCCGGTTTGGCCAATGCCGGCGGCGGCGACGGCTTCGTGGAGGACGCGAATCGGGTTGATCTCGTTGCGTAGATCTTCGAGCGGCCGGAAGATTCCCCGGATGGTTTCAGCCTCTTCAAGCTGCCCGCTGTTGATAGCGGTGAGCATTTTTTGAGAGAGATCGGGCCGGACGCAAACGCAGCCCGAGGTAAAGCCATTGATCTGAAATTTTGTAAGATGGGTGATGGCGGGTTGCTCGCCGATTCCGCTGACGATTAGGCGGGGATCGACAAGCCCGATTAGGCGGGATAGGTAATCATCCTGCGCAGGGTCCTCGCGGACTATGGCGTATTTGATCCATGAAACGAGTCCGTCGTTGACGAGTTCGGCGACTGTTTCGGGTTCCAGGTACCCTTCAAATTTGATGTAAAGAACAGCGGGTTTACCAAGGGCTTCGACGAACCTGCGAAAGCCGGTGGCGACTCCCTCATCGGTGGTGAGGCCCTGCATGGGAAGAACCATCACGGTGGGGAAATCGAAGGCGCGGAGGGTCGTCATTTGATTCATCATGACGCCGTAAGTAGGGCCGACGGATGGAACGATGAGGGTGTCGTCCCCGCATTCGGTTGAGATGACTTCCAGCGCTTCGGCATACTCGCTGGGAGCGATGTGGTAGAAGTTGGCATTTCCGCCATAAAGAAGCGAGGAAACGCCCCCGGCTTGGATGTGGCGAATGATTTTCCCGTTTTCTTTGCGGTTGATTTTGAGGTTGGCATCGCGTGCCAAAGGCGGAACGGCGATGATGGAGGAATTGAGTTGCTCGGGAGTTACTGGTGAAGTTTGCATGGGTCTGGAAATTTAGTGAATGCCGGGGTCCGGAGTGCAGGAGCCGTCGTTGTGGAGGAAGCGGAAGTCGCAGCCTTCGTTGGCTTGGGTGACTTCGTCCTGGAAGAGTTTTCCGTATCCACGCGAATAGTGCTTTTCGGGTGGAGTCCAGGCGGCGCGACGCTTCTCCAATTTTTCATCGCTCACGTGCAGAGTGATTTTTCGGTTGGTGAGATCGAGTTCGACGAGGTCGCCATCTTCGACGAGCGCGAGCGGGCCGCCGACGGCGGCTTCCGGTGAGACGTGGAGAACGCAGGTACCGTAGGAAGTGCCGGACATGCGGGCATCCGAAACGCGGAGAATATCGCGCACTCCCTTTTCAAGAAGGTATTTTGGAATGGGAAGCATCCCGGATTCGGGAATGCCGGGAGCACCAATTGGGCCGGCGTTCTGCATGATGAGAACGTGATTCTCGGTGATCCCGAGAGCGGGATCATGAATGCGGTTTTGAACGTCGGGGTAATCCTTAAAAACGATGGCGGGTCCTTTGTGATGAAGGAATTCAGGCGTGGATGCGGAGGTTTTCACAACCGCACCATCGGGTGCGAGATTGCCGCCAAGGATGGCGGTGCCGCCTTGTTTGGCGACGGGGTTGTCGAGGGTTCGGATAACGTCATTGTTGTAGACTTCCGAGCCATCGAGGCATTCGCCCAGGGTTTTGCCAAAGACGGTGGGGGCGTCGAGGTGAAGGTGTTCACGAATGCGATTGAGAAGAGCAGGCAGGCCGCCGGCATCGAAGAAGTCGGCCATCACGTATTTGCCGGACGGTCGCAGGTTGGCGAGGACTGGAGTCTTGGCTGAGATTTCGTCAAAGAGCTCTAGGGGAAGCTCAACCCCGGCACGTTTGGCCAGGGCAGTGATGTGGATGATCGCGTTGGTGGACCCGCCAATGGCCATGTCGGCGGTGATGGCGTTTTCGAAAGACTTGCGAGTGAGATAATTTGAAGGTTTGAGATCTTCCCAAACCATGTCGACGATGCGGAGTCCGCACGCCGCGGCCATCCGTGAGTGGGCGGCGTGAACGGCGGGGATGGAGGAAGCGCCGGGAAGAGTGAGGCCAAGGGTCTCGGTAATGGACGTCATGGTCGAGGCCGTACCCATTGTCATGCAGTGGCCGGGACCAGGGGTGATTTGATCTTCGAACTCTTCCCAATCTTCGCAGGAAAGATTGCCCGCGCCGCGTTCGGCCCAGTACTTCCAGACATCGGATCCGGAGGCCAGAGGTTCACCGCGCCAGGAAGCTCGCATCATCGCGCCACCGGGCATGAAGACGATAGGGATATCGACCATGATCGCGCCCATGAGAAGAGCGGGGACGGTTTTGTCGCATCCCCCCATAAGGACAGCCCCGTCGATCGGATGGGCGCGGAGCGTTTCCTCGACCTCCATCGCGAGCATGTTGCGATAGAGCATGGAGGTCGGCTTCATAAAAGTTTCGCTGAGGCCCATGACCGGCATTTCGACGGGATAGCCACCGGCCTGCCAAATGCCCCGTTTGATTTCCTCGGCCCGCTGGCGGAAGTGGGAGTGGCAGGGAAGGAGGTCGTTCCACGTGTTGAGAATGGCGATGACCGGCTTGCCCTTGTATTCCTCGTTATTGATGCCGAGTTGTTTGTGGCGGGAGCGATGGCCGAAGGCGCGCAGGTCGTCCGGCGCGAAAAAGCGGTGTGAGCGGAGTTGGTCTGGTGAGAGGCGGCTCATGTGTTGGAGGAGATTGTAGGAAAGAGTGCGCGGGGGAAAGAGAGGAATCCAGCCAATCAACATCCTCAAGTATAGGAACCAAAATTCTTTGAATAACTCAGCAAGAAGAAAGTTTCGAGCTACTCCAATTTGCCCTCCTTTTCCAAATCAACCCGAAGGGTTCTCTATTGAGAATGAGGAAGGTAAATTGTTTGAACCTTTTATATGCCTTACCCATTCTCCTTTGATGATCGACCTATGCTTCGGGGCGGTTCCCGAGGCTTGGCGGTGTATCCAGGTAATCCCAGGAGCTCCTTCTCTGAATCGGAATCCCAAGTCGGATGTTGACCGTTAGGCCTCTTCCAAACTAGTTCAGAGGCGACTGTCACTTCCATTATCTATACTTCACTGCGCCATTGTATTCATTACCATTGCACAGATAGCCGGTTTCTTGGGCTTTGGCACACTGTGAGCGCCGCCGCTTTCATCACCAAGTTTTACTTCATCCTTTTCCTGATCGTCGCAGTGCTCTCGTTTCTAAAAAAAGCGTAATCCCATGATTGTTTGCCTTAGTAGCCCGCGAAAGCTTAGATAGCTCGCCATATTCTCCCTGTCGTTTATGGCCTTGTTCTTCGTCGGTTGTCAAAAGGCCGGCGGGGGTTCAAGGGGAGTCAATGTCCCTTCTATTTTTGGTGGGCTCGGACCCCAGCGCTACACCTGGAAGCCGGAGCGGTCCACGTCGGGGCATGACTGGTCTTCGTAAG
>Ga0213866_10001314_pt1 | contig 18541 bp, 25 predicted proteins | sample PICome_11_FD_160079 | JGI IMG/M metagenome (GOLD analysis project Ga0213866, IMG submission 160079) | Coastal seawater microbial communities near Pivers Island, North Carolina, United States - PICO284 | ecosystem: Environmental > Aquatic > Marine > Coastal | place: USA: North Carolina...
TATAAAATGTATTTAAAAAATGTCTCTATTAACGAAATAATTAGACAAACTAAATTAGATAATAATTCTATTGAAGAAACAGTAAAAAAAAGAGAAAACAATAATTCAAAAAAAATAAAAACTAAAGAAGTTGATAATATATTTATTAGTATTAATAAAAATGATTATATAGAATTACAAAATGACGTAAAAAATATGAAAAATGATATTAAACAAATAAAAAATACACTTGGAGAATTAGTTGAAATGATGAAAGCAGTTTATGAATTTGAAGATACTTAAAATAGGCGTTTTAAATGTCCAAAGGTGTAAGAATTAAATAGTTTATTTAAACTATTTAAAAATATATGTATGATTACATACTGGGAAGGGAGGAGCCCTAATAGACCCCCATCGTTTCCTAACAGCTATTATTTTCCTTTTAATTTATTATAGTATATAAAAAATAAAAATATATAATTTCGTATATATATATTACAGGAAACAGTATTTATTGAGTTTTTATATATTCTCATACCCCTCGATTTAAAATTAAAAATTGAATATGATAATTAACATATAATTATATAATATTCAATATGACTACAATTAATCCTATTAAAAATCCTTCAATATGTATTCCAAGGGTATATTCTTCTATTAATAAAAATTTTATTAAAGATATTATACAGACCAAGCTTAATCTTGGTATTATAAAAAAAATAGATATGATTAATACAAATGATAAAAAGTTTAGAAAAATATTTATTCATTTTGACTCTTGGAATGACAATGATGAGGAAATTAATCTTATTAAAGATAAATTCTTATTAGGTAAAGTTGTTAAGATTGTATATGATTTTCCTTGGTTTTGGAAATGTTCTTTATACAAACCCTCATTATAAAATACTTAATATAATATAAAAAAAATTTTTTATATTATATATGAATTTTGGTTCTATTACTATTGAAAAAATAGATAATAATTATTCTTTTAAAAATAATGATTCCCCTTTTTTTCCCATTTTTATAGAATCACTCCAACTTCCTTTTAAAACTAATTTTTATGCTAATAGTGTTGTTTCGTTAAAAGATTTTATTTTATCCAATCACTTTTCTATTTATATTGCTCAAAAACTATTAATTTCTCTCTATAATCAATTACATATTCTTGAAAAATATTCATTATCCATTTCTTATTTAGATTTATCTGATATTTTAGTTATTGATGATAAGTCTTTTTTTATTTGTAATTTTAATAAATTTTATAAGATTGACCATTTAAACAATATATTAGTTTCTGATGTATATGATAAAAATAATCCTTATTTATCACCTTTATTTATAAAAAATAAATCTATTCCATTTTTATCTCATAAAAACGATTTCTTTTTTAATTTAGCCTTAATTGTTTTAGATTGTTTCCGTAAAACTAATTATTTATTAGTTAATCTCTCTGATGAAGATATTTTAGATTACTACAAATATACAAAAATTTATAAAACATTAAAACTATGTATAAATCCAGATATTTCAAATCGCTTATTTATTATTTTTTAATTTCTAATGCTATTTTATATGTCTCTTCAAACTCTTAAAAAAAAATCTCGTAATAACAGAAGATTTGCTCCTATTTCAGGACGAGGAATTAATGGATTTTCTTTAAATGGTGGATATAGAAATATAGGTGGTATTGGTCAATTTAGAATGATTTCTAATACTACACGAACACCATATAAAGGTGCTGTTGCTAAAGGAAATGGTGGTAAATTAGGAAAATATTATACAACAACCAACCAAGGTGGTGGCTTAAATTCAGGAAGTTGTTGCACTAATGATAACCAAATTATTAAAAAATCCTCCATTAATAATGCTGGTATGATTGATACCAAATATAAATGGATGAAAGGCACTTATCCTAATTTTTGGGTTCAAGAAGATGATACCGAATCTAGATCGGGTACAAGAGATCAATCCACTTATATTCAAAATTTAACCAAAAAATATGGCTCATGTGTTTTTATAAATATTCAATCATCTGGTAATTGTGCTACTACTACTGAAACAGACCCATTTATTTATTCTTGTGGTGGTAATAGGAATGCCTGTTCTTATTATATTGGCACCAAAAAATACATCAGAATGCCATATGCTAAAAACTTTAATCAACCTGCTATGTCACAAGGTCAATATATTACTACTGGAGGTGTTTCAAAAAATAATTGCTTACCTACTCCTGCGAATAAACAACCTTTCCCTATGAAACTTAATCATAATACCAGTCAACCTTCTCATAAACTTACTAATTCTGGAACCAAAACTAGTGCTTCTATTGGAATCGGTTGTCAAACTAATTATTTGACATGGCAAGAAGCACAATCCGATGGAGCTCTACCTGCTGATTGGAGTCCTGGAACTGCTACTCCTGGTAATTATACAGATTTAGTTCAAAGAAGTTCTAATTATCCTAATCCAAATCTTAATGGTATTACTCCAAACACATAAAAAATTATTATTTTATTTTTGTTATTTATTATACTTTACAAAAATAATTATTTTTTTCTAAAAATCTATTTCCTTGACTAATATGATTGGTCTCATAATCTTTCACCTTACATTTTATCAAATTTCCTTTTCCATCGCTCCATATTACATTTTTTATTTGTAGTGATTTCATAAACTCACCACATCTCTTACATGGTGCCGAATCTTTATAACTTTCTTTTGAAGTTTGACTGCTGTTTTTTCTTACAACGTACAAACTTACCTTTCCATAAAAAACACGACCTTCTTTTCTTAGCCGAGAACGACGACGACTTCTTACTCAATCTCTTTTCCAATTTTCTCATTACATCAATCTCGGCATGACAACTACATGTATTCTTCAAAAATCCATCAGAAGATTGTGTTCTATCTGAATTATATCCACGAGCAATTATTTGCCCTCCCAATACAGCAATACAACCATGTTGGTGATGTACCATATTAGATTTATTGGCTTCCATAAGAGCATAACTAGCAAAACGCTCATCACGATTATTCAACGAATTAGACAAGAACGAATATGACATTTTAAATGTAAAGAATACTTATTTATTAATTATATATTTTATTAAAAACTTCTTCAATTTTATTTTTAATAAACTCATATAAAGCTTATTTTATCAATTATTTATAATGATTGAATTATCCATGCTTACTCTTTTTATTTATGTTCCTAATGATAATGTCGAACTTAAACAATTTTATCTTAATCGTGCTGAAGATCATAATAATAAAGCTCCTGGTAAATATGCTGACTCTGGATTTGATTTAGGAATGCCTGATCATAAGATAATTTCTAATAGAGATTTTAGTGTTAAACTTCCTCTTAATGTTCATTGTTCTATGTATCGACCTGATGGGACTCCTCAAGCTTATTATTTATATCCTCGATCTAGTATTATTAAAACTCCTTTGCGTTTATCTAACTCTGTAGGAATTATTGATAGAGGATATAGAGGGGTAATTACTGCTGTAGTAGACAAAATTGGAGGGGAAGATGAATTCAGACTTGAAAAATTAAATCGTTATTTTCAAATTTGTCATCCTACTTTAGAACCATTTAAAGTTATTGTTGTTAATTCAAAGGAAGAACTTGGTTTAACTGAAAGAAATGAAGGTGGGTTTGGATCCACTGGACTCTAATTTAGCAATATTTTTATTATCTATTCGATATATATAATGGCCTATACTAGAGGAGCTAAAAGAAGAAGTTTATCTCGTAAGAGATCTTATGCTAGACGCGTTCGTAGATCACACTGTCGTGGAAAGGGACCTGCTGCTTGCAGAGGAACCTCTGGATGCAAATACAGTTCTGGAAGAAAGAGATCTTTCTGCCGCAAGAATAAAAATACTAAGAGAATGAGAGGTGGAAACACTACTCATGCCAGAGCTGGAGGAAACTCTACTCATGGCCAACCTGGAGGAAACACTAGTCATGGTTCTAACCATAGAGGAATGATGCTTGCCAGTTCTCAATCAGGATCTTCATCTGGCTCAGGAATGGGATCTAGAATGAGTCAATAAATATTTTAATTTTTATATATGATTTTATTATTATTATATATAATTGTCTATACTCGTTAAGTTAAAAGCAGAATTTATTTCGCAAGATATCTTATGCTAAAAGGGTAAGATAATCGATTCTTTAGTTAAAGTTAAAAATAGGAATAAATTTATATATACTTATATTTTATATGTATATTTACAAGGAAAAAGATTGTATAAATAATTTACTTAAATATTATCAGTATAATTATGCGGCTTCAGGTATATTATTTACATGTTGTATTTTAATTACCTATTATTCTGATAAAAAATATTTCAAAGGTCTATTAAGTTTATTCATTGTTTCTTGGGTAACATGGTATGGCCATTATGCATTACATAAATATCCTAATACTCCTATGGCTAAGTTCCATAAATTAACACATCATAGTCCATTTGGAAAAACATTTTGGGGTAAATTTTTAGAATATACTATTAATGAAATTTGGACTTTTGGGGGAGGTATTTTATGGTTACTAGTTTTATTACTTAAAAAAATAACTGGTGTATATTGGTTAAATCCATGGATTATTATGTGGTGGACAATATCGGTTCCCCTTGTTCATGAAGTTTATTACCATCAAACTACAACACCTAATATACATGATATACATCATAAACATCATTTAACAAGTTTACACCCCGATATTTGGGATATTATCTTAAAAACCAAAAAAGATAATACACCTATAGAAGATGAAACTTCAATTGCTATGGTTATGTTAGTATGGTGTATAATTTATTTATTTATTATGAAATTACTTAAGAAGAGATTTTAAGAATCCATTTGTTTTCATAGAAACAAATAATAAAATTACTAATATTTTAAGTATTACTAATAATAAACTTGTCCATAATAATTCTAAGGTATATAAAGATCTATCATTTTTAGTATATCGTTCTCCGAATATATTAATCGTATGATTAGCCATCATGTCTATCATACTACTAAAGTCATTTTTATTATATTTATCTTCAATTAAGGTAATAGGACAATCGCAAAATAAATAATTGGATAGTATTATTAAAAATATTATCAAAGATGTTATAGCTAACACAATAATATTGTTTGAAAATAAAATAATTAAAGCAAAAAATAAGGGCAATAAAGAATGAATAAATGTTATAAGAATTGATTGTATTTTATTAAAAATCATAATTTATATATTATATTATGATTTTTATTTTATTTTACAACTACGAAGTAATTTAAAAGATGATATAACAATAAAAAACGCACAAATAAAACATAAAAAACAATCATTTTGTTGTTGTGTTATTTTTCTATTAATAAGTGATTCTATTATCGGTTTGGAAAAATTTTTTGAATCTGTATTATATTCGTCTTTAGGTGTAATAAAATGCATAGGACATCCATCAAAATATATCCAAATTATAATATAAATAATCGGATACCAAAATACATTAATTAATATTTTATTTGGTAATAAAGGTAACAAAAATATTGATAAAGGTATTAACCAATGTAATAACCATATTATATTCATTTTACTATATATAAACACAATATTTAATTTATCGTTGACCTACATCTTTGTATCCATATTTTTTTAAAATTTTTTTTGCTTTATTTTGAATTTTTTTATAAGTTTTTCTTGAATGTTTAGGTTTGGAAGATTTATATGTGGATCTAGGTTTTCCCCATTCTCTTGCTCTAATGTAAGCAGAATAAACACCTTTGGGGTTCACCTTACATGTTCCTTTATTACAAATTGGAAAACTTTTATTTGGTCCTAAAAAGCATTTTTTTCCGCATTTTTTAAGCATTACTGTTCTAGCATGAGTCCCTGGGCTTAATTTTGACCATCCTTTTGTTGGTTGTCCTTTACGATTTTTACGAGTATAAGTCATTATACATTATTTAACGAAAAAAAAAATATAATTTATTAATAAAATGAGTGTAGATATTTCAAATAATTTTCAAATTAATATTGAACAAAGTGAAGATAATGAAAAAAATGAAATATTAAAAATGGCTGAACAAATGGTAAAAGAAGGAAATACAGCAGAAAAAAATGAAATTTTAAAATTGGTTGAACAACTGGCAAAAGGAGGAAATACAGCAGAAACAAGTGCTAGTTTAATTAAAGAAAGATGGGAACTTGGTCAATTTTTAGGATTAGAATATTCGGATAATGAAGGTTCACAAAAGACACAGTTAGAAGATTCGGATAATGAAGGTTCACACAAGACACAAATAGTACCTATTCACAGAATAATAGATCCGAAAATAGATAATTTAAAAAATGAATATAAAAGAACGAGTTATCATTCGGATAGTGATAGCGGGGATGAATGTAATAATATAAAAATGGAATTTGAACAATTACTTAATGAAAATGAGATAGCAGATATATATAAAAATAATAAACACAATTTAGTAAAAATTAATGGAAACGAAACGGAGGAAGATTCAAATACTAATGATTCAAATAATAGTGAAAATAAAAAAGTAATAAATACAAAACCTTTAATAGATAAAATCAATTCCAATATAACCAAAACTGAATTACTTGGAAAATTATCTAATCTTGAAATTGATTGGCATGACATGGATACTATTAAAAAATCGCTCAATGACACATTTTCATCTAATTTAGTATCCTTAAGTTCTACCCATTTAGATATTATTTGTAGTTATTTGAATAGTCAAAAAAGTATATATACAGAGTCTAGTTATTATACATCTACATGGCTTAATTATTTAATGATTCCAACAATAATTATAAGTGCTGGTGCCTCAGTTATTAGTGGAGCAAATGAAATGATCCCTCATGCACAATTAATAATATCTTGTATTACAGCTTTTAGTGCTTTTTTGTTATCAGTTATAAATTATTTAAAATTAGATGCTGCTTCGGAAGCACATAAAATTTCAGCTCATCAATATGATAAACTTCAAAGCCATATAATGTTTTTTTCAGGAAAAACTTTATTATTTAGTCAATCTGCCTTTAATTGCTATACAAGACCAGAAAGAGAGAGTAAAAGAATGTTAGAAAAAAAACAAAAAGTAAGAAATATGATAAAAGAACAACAAGAGAAGAATATAATAGACTTGGAAAAATTAAAAGAAAATTATAAAAAAGATAAAAAAGAACTTGAATACGAAATAAATGTAAAATCCGATGAATTACTAAAAGTTAAAATGGATTTAGATATATTATTTGCTAATCAAAATACTTTGAATAAAAATGAATTTAACATGAAAAAGACAAATATAGATGTCTTACAGACTAGGATACTTAATGAAAGGGAAAGAGCATCAGAACAATTATCACTAATTTATGAACAATTTAAAGAAAATAAATTAGATAAAAAAAATAAATTGAAAACTTTTATGAAAGATTTTGAAAGGTATCGTAGTGAAGCTATAGATGCTGGAACAATAGAATTAAATAATGAGGATACAGAGCAACAACAAAATTTAATGGCAAAAATTCTGGAAGAAATGGATGATGTTCAAAAAAAAATAAAAGAAATTAAAGAAACGAATCAATTTGAGGTTCCTAGGACAATAAGAAATAGGTATCCTAATGCTTATAATATTAATGTATTTTCTTTAATTAAAATGATTGAGGATTATAAAATTATATTAACAATTAAATTATGGATTTGTAGAAATAATTTAAGACAATATAGGGCTTGGATTAACTATTGTTCTGAATTAATTTCAAATGGAACTTTATCTGAAAACTCGAGAGAAATGGTAGAAAATCAAATAGAAAAATTTAATAAAGTAAAAGTAAAATGTGCCGAAAAAAAAAATATTATATATGAATCTATTGTTGCTTTATCTGTAGCTTATATTGAAATAGATGCTATTTTAGAAGATGAATTAAAACTAGGTGAAATTAAAAAAACATTCGGTTATTTTTATTATTTATGTCCTTGTTTTATAAAATTACTTCATGATAGTAGTTGGGTAGAAAATAGTTTTATTAATCATATTTATGAAAGTGCTGGTAAAAATGTTAAAAAATTACAAGCAATTGATAAAATCTCTAAAAATAGAAACTGGATTGGAAATAATTTAGATGAAGAAGATATTATTGGAGATTTAATGGTTTAATAAAATACAAATAATATTTAAAAACTTTTTAATTGTAACTATTATAATGGATAAAAGATCCAAGAAGAAAAATACTATTTCTCCTTTGAATTTAGATAAAATTATACTACAATGTCCTCATCCTCCTTTGAATCTACCACCTATTAGACATCCTATGTTTAATACTTCCACTTATTTAAATAAAAATGTAATGGCATTTGGAGTTGTAGGAAAAGAATTAGCCAATCTACAGAGAGAAAATCCTCAAATAAATAAATGCGATTTTTTAAAACTGCAAATTCAAGATTGTATTCAAACTGATTTTTTTTGTAATCATTTGTTTGAGTCTTATTTAACACAATGTTCCTTATAAGAATAATATTAAAAACTGGTTAATATTATTCTCGGTTACTGGATTCGAACCAGTGACAATCCGATTACGGACAGATTACTACTACAGTCAGATGCTCTACCCCTGAGCTAAACCGAGAGAAAATAGTAGAAAATTTATTCTACTTATTTATTTATATTTCTCTTTTTAAGTATTTTAAGTCATTTAAAATATATAAGAATAAATTATATCAATTAATTCTTTGGGTATATTTTTTTGGATATATATTTCTGGAATTATTTTTAATCTCTCTACATCTATACATTCATAATCATAATACCATTCATTAATTATAAATAAATCATCTATTTCACCTTCTTCACGACTGAATACATGAAAATGAGTTCCAAACTGGACTTCTGTAGATCCTTCATTATGATCATAATGAAATTTAGAATATAATTGTCCTATAGTACCTTTATCTAAACAATAATAATTTCCTATTTTCATTTCGTTAACATTATGGATTTCCATTGCTATATAAAAAAAATTTATTTATTTAAATTTTTATTAAAGTATAACATAATTAACTAACAACTACTTATTTGCTTCTCAATTTCTCTCTTGTTTACTTGGACTTGCTCTGAATACATTTCAATGTTACTCCCCTCTTCGTGATAGGGCGACATTACAAATCTAAACACCTCTACTTTCTTTGTCTGACCAATTCGATGACATCTAGCTATGGCTTGTTGTTCTGTCTGTGGATTCCAATCTGGTGTAACAAAGTAGACTTCATTGTAATTTTGTAGGTTTAAACCCTCACTTCCAGTTTTGATTTGGATAATAAGGACATCTACTATATTTCCCAGTATTGCTTTTCTTTGACGCTTACTTACACGACCATCAATATATTCCACAATTAATCCCTCCTTGGAAAGACTATTTTTCAAATAATCTATTTCGCCATGGAAATTAGAGAAGACAATCTTTTTATTTCCATTGTCTTTTCTCTCTACTATTTTCTGGATCACTGAATCCATTTTGCTATGGCCTTTGGTGCCTTCAAAGTTTTGATTCCTAATTAGTCCTAGCTTCTGGATTTTTTTGATGCTCGGAATCACTGTATTTGGTAATACACACATCATTCTTTCGTATAGCATCATAGCCAACATCATCTTCTTGTCGCTTTGTATATTCTCATGGACATCTTCCGTCAATAGTTTTTCTTCTGGATTAGTCCATTCTGTTTCAATTCGAGTCTCAGTTAGATCTGGTAAATTTATACCTACTTGTGCCTTAGTTCTCTTAAGAACAATAGTATCTACTAGTTCCCTTAGTATCTCCGATTTGATGAATTCTTTTTTGTCGATTTTTAAAATTTCAAACAACGAATAAATATCGTTGATATGATTTTGGATAGGTGTCCCAGTAATTAGCCATGTAATTTCTGATTTTAATTCTCGCACTACTTTTGTCACCTTTGTTTGGCGGTTTCGAAGGTGATGAGCTTCATCAAAGATTATCCGTTTCCACTCCACCCTGAACAGATTTTTATTTTTTTTGTAGTCAGAAAGCAATGTGCCATATGTAGTCAAAATGATTGGGATATGTTGTAGACGACTTGCTGTGAAAATTTTTGTATTGGTTCCGTGATACACAAAAGGAATATGTCCTGTAGTTTTTATGAATTGGTCTTTCCATTGTTCTACAAGAACAACGGGAAGAACGATTAAGTTAGGCATACAAAAGTTTTGAATTAAATTTCCAATCATCATGATTGTTTTTCCTAGACCCATCTCATCAGCAATTATTCCTCCTTTACAAAATTTTTCTCCCTTTTCTCTTTCAGTGATCCAACTTACCCCATCCTCTTGGTATTGCTTGTGTCCCAGTTTGCTGTGTTGTAAAAAGTTTTTGAATTCCATTTTCTTTAGAAAACTGTAAGTAATTAATAAGATTCCCCCATTTGAAAAAAAACACATCAACTTTTTTTTTAATTTTGCTATATTTTTTGGAAATATTCTATACAATCTTCATAATTGGGATGGGACCAAATACATTCTTTATATACTGGTTCATAACCGTCATTAAATAAATAAATATAATAAACAAATCTACATAAACTTATTACAAACCCAAATGATATTAGTGTAAAAGAAACTAAATCAAAATTAAGTAAATATATAAATCTTAAATACTTACCTAAGTAGTAACTGAGAACGAATAACAACAATAAAATTAACAACATATTTTAAAATTTAATTGGCTTTGCTTGTAGTTCCGCTTTTAGTAAATGACACTTCAACTTTTTTCTCAGAAGGAGAGGAACTATGTTCCTTTTTAAAATTTTTAATTATACCTAAAACTGATAAAATTCCAAATATATATAAGAACAATTTGGTATGTCCATCAACACATACTTGACCTTTAGTGTGTGGAAAAAATAAAATCATCATAAGAATACCCATTGAAATAATAAACAAATGCTCCATTTTGTCTTGGAAATTTTCATATTTTTGTGCTTGAGATTGTGTTCCCTTATGAGACGCATATAAAGCTAATAACATTGATATTAGGAACAAAATTTTTACAATTAAAATAAAGTAAAGGAATGCTTCAAAGAGAGGAGATTCTTGAACCGACATATATATTTTAATGAGATATTTAAAACTTATTTTAATATTAAATAATATAATTTAAAGGCATCTTACTATTCTACATTGTAATAGGAGATAGTTAGTGCATACAGCAAAGCAAAATTAAATTAAATTAAATTAAATCGCACTTAGCAAGGGTAGTCCATGATTTTTATCTTCTCCGTTTTTTTCGTTTATTTTTAAATTATTAAATAAAAGGTAAGTTTAGCTAATTATAAATTATTTTTTTATATATTGTGTATCTAACTTTTACTAACCTATTTTTTTCAAAACAAACATAGGCTGTGCTCTTTTAGCTCAGTTGGTTAGAGCATTCGCTTAGTAAGCGAAAGGTCATGAGTTCGAATCTCATAAAGAGCTTATAGTTCATGTAGCTCAGTTGGTTAGAGCATCGGTCTTATGAGCCGAAGGTCTGCGGTTCGAGCCCGCACCTGAACAAATGGATTTTCATATTGTTCCATTAAACAATATTTAGGCTCAGATGGCCGAGTGGTCTAAGGCGGCAGACTTAAGATCTGCTATCTTCGGATGCGTGGGTTCGAACCCCACTCTGAGCATCAATGGCTTTGTATGAGTGTGCCTTAAACAACATACATTCCTACAAACAGCAAATTAATATTAATCAATAGATAAGAATAAATACGATTTATTCATTAATGTTTACATACAGCAATTTTTCAAATTAAATATATAATTAAAACTTGTAAACAGCAAGTAGGAAGCAGATGCTCTTATAGTGTAGTGGTTATCACTCAGGACTTTGAATCCTGAAACCTGGGTTCGAATCCCAGTAGGAGCTTACTTAACTCGGTTAGCTCAGTCGGTAGAGCGCACGCCTTTTAAGCGTGTGGTCCAGGGTTCAAGTCCCTGATCGAGTGACGGATAGGAAAGGGAGGATGCCTTTAAAGAACTCCCAACGGGAAATGGAGAGACATAACCCCAAAAAAAACGGTGTCTCACAGTCTTAAGCGTGAAGTAGGGGAGAAGGGGGGCTTAAGACATGGGTATTTGCGTGGAAATGGAGAAACATATTCCAATATTGGTGCTGATTATTTAACAAAATTAAACCTCTGAGCAATGTGACAAGTTTTGAGTTAAATAACAGAAGTGTAGTGTTTCACAGTATAAAGCGAGGTGAGGGGCTTTTTACATATAAATTTATATTAGATTATGGGTGTGTATATATGACCTGAATATGTCATTAAACTGTTTAAATCTCTGATAGCTCAGTTGGTTAGAGCATCCGACTGTTAATCGGGAGGTCGCAGGTTCGAACCCTGCTCGGAGAGCTTATATAGAAATTTATTTAAAAACTTAATATATATATGTTTAATTTCAATATTTTATTAATATCCTTATTATCTACAATTTTATTCGGTATTATAGATGCTTCTATTTTTTTAATAGGTGAGGAGACTCTTCAAAAAATATTAAGACAATCATTTAATTTTGATTTAGCAATGGCAGAGATTGCTACGGGTGGTTTTGCTGCTGCTGTTTCTATTTTTATTGCTACATTTGTATCTGAATCTATAGAATCTAAATATAAAACAATAGATCATCCATTAATAGATGCGATGGGAATAATTTTAGGAACGATATTTATTATTCTCATTTATAATTTTTTTTTAAAACAAAATCTTAACGAGCCATAAAATTTATTATTTTATTTTTTGGCCCGGCTGGCGCAATCGGATAGCGCGTGAGACTTCTAATCTCAAGGTTGTAGGTTCAAGTCCTGCGTCGGGTGCTTATTTATTATATTACTTTATAACTAATATAATCAATAAAATTATTTAAAGTTTTAACTACAATATATCATAAGCGTGTAAAGAATGAATGAAATGTTTTATAATGAGTGTAAAAATATTCTTATGCCTTTGAAAGAAAAAGGATGGCAATTTTTAAAACTAGACACAAATGAAATTTTAATGAGAAAAAAATTCGAACAATTAGAGGAAATTAAAATCAATCCTTTTGGAGAATCTATTGAATTTGTTCTTCCTATGGAAAATTCGTCTTTTAGTTTTTATAAAAGAATGAAAAAGGATGAACAAACTATACATTTTTTTAAAAATTATATTACATCAATATTATATGTATAAGTTTATTTCTAATTATGAAGTTGATGGTTCTTTTCAATTGGGTAATGTAAAACAAGAATTAAATATATTTATTACTCCTTGGACTATTGCACATTTTATATATGGTTATGTTTTTTATCTATTAGGTTTCAATTACTTATGGGGTTTTATTATTCATGGTTTATATGAATATGTTACTTTAACAAATAAAACAGTCCAAGAAAAATGGAAACATGTTTATGATGGTTTTAAAAAGGATTCCTATTTTAACACAATAGGCGATACTATATTTTTTATGTTAGGAATGTTTTTAGCCAAACATTACAATAATATTTATTTATTAATATTAATTATTTTTATTGGTATTTGGTTTTTCTATCCAACATATCAAAATTATTTGCTTATTGAAAGAATGAATTTCTGGGAAAATAAAAATTCTCAATTAAAAAATAGACCTAATAAAGACTATACAGATCAAAATTATTTTTTTTGGAGTATATGGATTTTGGTTTCTATTATCTTATTAATTAAATTAAAACTTAAAAAACAAATATAAATTTAATATATATAATGTCTAATTCTGTAGATTCAGCAACTACTACTGAAGAGATTAATATTTCTACCGAAGAAGTTAAACTTGTTGATTTAGTTAAGCAAGAAGCATTAAACATGCTTAAGGAAAAAATTACAAGTGAAATTGGAGATAAACAAGTTGATAAACAACTATTAATGAAATTATTAGTTATTGGTATGGAAACAGTTGAAAAAACCAAGGTAAAAGGAAAAGATCAAAAAGATATTGTAAAAGAAGCTCTAATACAAGTTATTAAATTAGAATCTGTTAAAGTTCCACATGAAGAAGGTTTAATAACATTTTTGGAAAATGATGTAGATAATGTTATTGATTTGGTAGTGGATGCTTCAAAAGGTAAACTTGATATTAATAAAGCTGAAAAACATGCTATTACATTAGTTCAATGTTTATTTTCATGTTTAAAGAAAAATGAACAAAATTAAATATATATATTTCACAAATGTATCAAATAAACAAACAGCAAAATAAGACATTATTATTATTTGTAGAACAAAAATTAAAATTTATATCAAATAATAATAAATTAAATGGATTTATTGTATTTATTTTACATTTATTATTTCAGTTAGTAAGCATTTATATACTCTTTTTTTATCCTATTTCTAATTTATTTTATTTTACATTGTTTTTATGGATTATAATACTCATTTCTAATCATATATTTAGAGGATGTATTTTAACTAAAATTGAGAGATATTTATGGCAAAATAATGATTGGTTCGGACCTTATTATATTTTTTGTAATTTAAATACTTGGTCCTCAAATAAAATTAAAAATATGTATATTTGTCAAATTACATTTTTAATTACATTACTCTTTATTAGAATATTATTCAAGGTCTAGTTTTTTAAAAATGCGATAATTTTTTATTAATTTCCCATATCCTCCACCACCTTCTATAAAATATTTAGCTTTTGATAATAATATAAAATCTTCATCTGGATTTCCTCCTACCTTAAATTCAACTTTAAATCCATATTTCTCCAGTTGAATTTTGTATAATTTCAATATTTCTATTGATTCCTCTATTCCCTTATTTTTACGATGACATCCTCCTACTATTTTTATTGTTTTTGGTGCTCCATTTTTTACTAGCTTTTTTAGTTTCTCAAAATAATGACTCCAAGGATTAAAATAATACATTTCATTAATTCCATATTTCAATAATAACCCATTTATACATATCTCTCTTGGTGATAGTTTCCTTTTAAATCTTACATCATTATCAGCTAATACTACATCTCCTAAACGCAAATGTATATATATTTCATCATTAATATTAGGTTTAAAATTATGATTTTCAATTACTTTATCTAATAATTTTAACTCTGTTCCTTCCTGAGTACAGTTTTCTATATTTAATTTTGATATATAAATACTTACTATTGATTTTGGATATTCATGTAAATACCTTTCGTATTCATTTTCATATTTATTGTTTATGCTTTTCCCATATCTTACCATCGGAACATTTAACATATCAGATAATCTATATGCTTCCCAATTTGTATATAAATTACTACTTAAATCCATACTTCAATAATATAATTTATTACTTATTTTTAAACAATTATATTATTAATTAAAAATTAATTTATGCGCGTCTTGCAGCAGCAGCGGCACTGGCAGCAGCACCGGCAGCAGCACCAGCAGCGCGTCCCATAGCGGCAGCACGACCAGCAGCTTTGGAAGCAGCAGCAGCGGCTCCAGCAGCCTTGGCAGCAGAAGCACCACGGGCAGCACCAGCAGCACGACCGGCAGCCTTGGAAGCAGCCTTGGCAGCAGCAGCAGCGGCCTTGGCGGCCTTGGCGGCTCCCTTAGCGGCAGCCTTCTTCATTGATTTAGCTCTACGAGCAGCAGCTCCAGCAGCAGCGGATTTTCCTCTGCGGGCACTTTTACCTCTTGAGGCGGATCTTCTTCTTGACATGTTGGCCATTATATATAATAGGAACAAAAAAATATAAACTCACTTAAATATTCTTTTTTTTTCCTAAATTACCAAATAGTATCAGTATTTTCCCACCACATCCCATCGCCTTTCTTTACATTATATAATTCCCTAAAGATTTGTAAACGCGACAATGGACAATTACATCTATATTTCTCTAAAGGATGTGGATTCTGTTTTAATTGTGCTGGTATTGCTTTATCAAATATCTGTTGTCGTGCTGATATTGCAGTAAATATATAAAATTGCTTTAATGATAAATCTTTTACAAGCGGTATTTGATTATTAATTAACTGATGGATAAATAAATATTCTTCTGCTAAAGCTAATCCTGATATGTCTGCTAAAGATTCTCCTACACCTGTACTAGCATCAAATTCTATTCCATCTTTAGCTGCCGCCTCTTCATATTGCTTTACAACATTATCTATTTTCTTTTGATATTTCTTTCTATCTATATCAGTCCACCAATTATTCATATTTCCATTTTCATCAAACTTACTTCCCATATCATCTAAACTATGACTTAACTCATGACCTAATGTATATCCCATATACGCTAAATTATATTCTATTCCATAATTCTCTAAATCCAAAAATGGTTTCTGTAAAAAAGCTTGTGGCACATATATAGAATTACTTGTTGGTCTATAATAAGCGTTTACCATATATGCTTGCGTTCCTACTAATTTAAACTCATTCCAATCTACCTCTGGAATATCTATTACATGTTTCCCTTCTAAATCAATAAATCTTTTTCTTTTCCAACTTGATAATATTTTTAAATTATGATATGGATTATCATCTACATAATCCAACAATGGATCTGGTTGTAATGCTTGGTGTTTTGTTTGTGCTGTTTTAGAATCTGGTGTTCCTATTACCACTTCTAGCTTTTTTAATTTATTTATTGCTGCTCGTCTTGTTGAATCTGACAACCATGTATTTCTTTTCAGTTTTCTTATAAATACCTCTTTCAAATCATTTACTATATTATATACATAAACCGTATTTATTGGATTAAAATTCTCTTTTACATATAATTCTGTTAATAATGTATTATAAGTTACTGATAACATAAATATTGGGTATAATTCTTTTGGAAATCTTACTGGTTGACCTGTTACAAATTTCCCATAAAAATCAAAATATACTTCATTCCAATCCCATTCAAATCTTATTAATTGTTTATAATTGATAAATAAATACCATGTTTTCCATTCTTTTGTTGTCCATTTTTCTTTCATTAATTCCATTATACATTTTAATGAATTTAGACTTGATACGATTATTTTATTTGGTATCTTATCTTTTGAATAACCTTGTTTTATACAAAATTCTGTCCAATTTAATCCATACTCTTCTTCTACTTGTTTCTTAGTTAATACATTATAATAATTCGGATCTTCTTTCTTTACTTTTATACATCCCATCGCATCTAATAACTGACATTCTACATTCCATACATCTATAGGATCATAATCCTTATATTCCTTCGGTAAACATATTTTAAAAACATTTCTAATAAATTCTAAATATTTTTTCTTAAAAGTTGATTTGAATTGTTTTGTTTTTGGACTATCCTTTGGATCTTCTATATAAACAAAATAATCATAAATTCCTAATTGAGGTGGACTTAAATGACTTCTATAAGTCTTTACATCTTTCTCGTCTGGCATTACATACCAAACTATCGGTGATTGCCATGACATTACTTCATCTCTATTTAAAAATACAAGCATATCTGTTACTGTTTTATTATTAGTTATATCTTCTACATCATTTTTTATCTTTCTTACTGCTTCATATGCTTTTTCTTTAGTATTATTCATTATACATTTATAAATTGCTTCTACACCTCTTGCTTTTTTTGTTTTTGGCTCTTGTTTTATAAATTCTTTTAATTTCCCTATTAATTCTCTGTATACCTCATCTTGTTTCATTCTAAAATCATCTATTTCTACATAGTATTTCGGATCCTTCTTTAATATTTGTGTTTGTTCTTTAAGCCATCCATAATTCGTATATGTATAATAATCTTGATTAGGAGCATATTTACTTTTTGATGTTTTTTCTAATTCCTTTTTTAGTAGTTCATGGTATTGTGTATATGATTTCTGATCTTTTGGTAATTTATCAAATATCTCCATATTATCTTTACTAAATAATCTTGCCAACACAGGTGTATTTTTTCGAATTAACATTTTATCAAATTCCTCTCCAGCTATTTTAAATATTTCCTCAGACGGTTCTATTTTTTTATCTCTTAATGGAAAATTCATTTTTTCTTCTTTTCTTCTTGCTATTTGTTTATCTCTTATTGTTTCTCCATACTTTTTTTTTACATTAAATCCTTTTCGTTTCCTTTGTGTTTTACTTCTTTTGTTATGAGCTGTCTTTTTTATACTACTAGGCATTTATACAAATTCATTAGAATAAAAAAAAAAAATAAATTTATTTAATATTTTAATTAAAACTATTGTCTACTTTAAATCTATCTCTACCAGTCCTCGTAATCATCTTCCTCTTCATCCGAAGAGTCCTCGTCAGCCCAATTTATTATTCTTTTTACTCTTCTTGGTTCTTCAATTTTCAGTGGTGCTACTGCTTCTGCTTCTTGGCATCCCTCCTTGTCGTAGCTACTCCATCCTCTAGATAACTCTTCTTTTTTGACTTTTGGCACACAAGCAGGCTTAGCAGCTATAGCTGCCCATCCTGTTAATTCTGGTGACTTCACAGGAACCTCTTCTTCTTCATCAGAATCCTCAGCAAACGCTTCGAA
>Ga0213866_10001315_pt1 | contig 18534 bp, 12 predicted proteins | sample PICome_11_FD_160079 | JGI IMG/M metagenome (GOLD analysis project Ga0213866, IMG submission 160079) | Coastal seawater microbial communities near Pivers Island, North Carolina, United States - PICO284 | ecosystem: Environmental > Aquatic > Marine > Coastal | place: USA: North Carolina...
GAGCAAGCCGATTGGAGGGATGCGCCTGAGTACGCTGAAATCCAGTACTTGCTCGAACTCGACGAGATGACGCCGCACTATCCCGAGCCGAGCCGGATGGGTTTTCGCCGCGTTGATTGCACATGGAGATTCGCCGCCAACTGGAGAGTCGCGCTGCCCGGCCAGTGGTATCACAAGCTTGAAAGCGACGGCACTTGCATCACGCTTTGGTGGGACACCCGCACCGTGCGCGGGACTGGGATGAGCGTCAGCGGCGCTCCATTCGAAACGCTGGTCGAGTTGATCTGCCGCGTGAATCTGGGAGGCGAGGTGGTCGTCGACGAGCAAATCGGCGCCCTTCACTACCGCGCTCAGTACCACGAGTCCGAGATGGAAGGCAAGCTTTACGGAAGCGTGCTCGGTGCAATTGTCCGCGAAGGCGGCTACTTGCAGGTCACCATCAACTTCGAGCGCCTAGCCGATCGAGACTGGGCGATTGAGACCTTCAAGCGCATCGTGTGGCAAGAGGGCGGAAGTGCCGAGTAGCTCTCTCTCGCCAGCCCGCTTTTTTGCTATCCTCTATCGGACAAGCCGCCGATACTGACACTACCGCTGGCTGCGCGTCGGCGAACTCGATTCAATTTGCGCCGGAGATAGCGTGAGCAAACCAACTGATAGCAATGAACGCGGATCTGGCAACGTCGAGCGCTGCTCCTTTTGCAGCAAAACTCGGCGCCAAGTGGAGAGTCTGATCGCAGGCCCTCCCGGCATCTACATCTGCAATGAGTGTATTGATCTCTGCAATACGATTCTCGACGAGGAAGACCGCCGCGATCTGATCACGGAAGAGTCGGACTTCTCTCTCGATGCTGACACGCTCCCCGTGCCAGCAAAAATCAAAGCCAACCTCGACGACTTCGTGATCGGCCAAGAGCATGCCAAGCGCGTTCTCGCCGTCGCCGTCTACAATCACTACAAGCGCATCATCAACGCGGACAAGAGTGATGACGACGATGTGGCGCTCGACAAGTCCAACATCTTGCTCGTCGGCCCGACGGGTAGCGGCAAGACCCTGCTCGCTCGCTCGATGGCCCGCATGTTAAACGTGCCCTTCGCGATTGCCGACGCAACGACGCTGACTGAAGCTGGATACGTTGGCGAAGATGTGGAGAATCTGCTGCTCAAGCTGCTGCAAGCCGCGGACTTCGACATCAAGCGCGCTGAGCGTGGCATCATCTTCATCGACGAAATCGACAAGGTTGGTCGCACCTCGAACAACGTCTCGATCACCCGTGATGTGAGCGGCGAAGGCGTGCAGCAAAGCTTGCTCAAGATGCTGGAAGGCACCACGGCCAACGTGCCGCCGCAAGGTGGGCGCAAGCATCCCGAGCAGAGCTACATTCAGTTCAACACCGAGAAGGTGCTCTTCATCTGCGGCGGATCTTTCGTTGGACTCGACGAGCTGATCGCCAAGCGCCTCGGCTCTGCCTCCATCGGATTCAAGTCGAAGGAAGGCGGCGAGAGTGCCGAGCGCCTCAAGCTGATCGAAGGCGAAGAAGATGCGCTGCACAAACTCCTTCCCTTCGTTGAGCCAAGCGACTTGGTGAAGTTCGGTCTGATCCCTGAGTTGATCGGTCGCCTGCCGGTGATCTCTACACTTGAGAAGCTGGACGAAACGGCGCTGGCGGAAATCCTGACGCGGCCTCGCAATGCGCTGGCTCGCCAGTTCGTGAAGCTCTTCGCGCTGGAAGGCGTTGGGCTTGAGTTCTCGGTCGAAGGCCTACACGCGATTGCCCGCAAGGCGATCAGCCGCAAGACCGGCGCTCGTGGCCTGCGCGCTGTGATTGAAGAGTTCATGCTGGATGCGCAGTTCGAGCTGCCGGGCATCGAGGATAAGAAGCGCATCTACGTCGTGGATGAAGCGGTTGTGAAGGGCAAGGCCAAGCTCTTGGATTCGTACCGCTCGGAAGATCCGCAAGTCCCTGAGGCAACAGCGAAGAAGTCGGCTGCCAGCAAGAGCGCTGCCCATATCGAGCAACGTCGCGAATCCGCATGAATTGCGAAGCAGCAAATGCAAAGAGCGAGGTGGTGCTAGCTGCACGACCTCGCTCTTTTGCGTTGAAGGTTGAATGCGTGGGCCTACTCGTCGTTCTTCGAGTAGCTCAGCTTGGCGGCTGATTCCCAGACACCGATCGTTTCGTAGTCGTAGAAAACTTCAAGCGTGAAGGCGTCGTCTGCAATCGGGGATTGCACCCACTTCTGCTGCACCCAACGCTCGTTGATCGAGTCGTAGTACTTGCCCAGCAGCACGATGTTGCCAGCTTCATCTTTCGTGCCGCTAACGGGCATCATCGCGGTGCCATTGTCGGCGTAGAGCACGCGATCGAAGCGCTGGCTCGCGTTGTCGAAACCATGCACCACCTTCGAGACCATCGGGCCAAAGGCTTCTGAATTCGCGTCGAGTGATTCCTCGATGAAGCGCCCGCCCATCACGGATTTGAAGGTCGCCGTCCCGCTGAACTTCATTGGCGGGAACTCAGTCGGCGTGACGACAAAGTTGCACTCCCACTCGCCAACCAGCGCTCCGAGATCATCGGTGTGGGCAGCACTCGGTGCCATATCGCTCATCATGCGCTGCATGGATTCCGGCGTGACACCGATTGTCTTGTGGCGCTTGTAGGTAATCTCAATGTGCAGCCATTCGTCAACTTTGGTGCCATCGGGCATCGTGCCCCAACCGTAGACGTAGAAGGTTTGCTCGCCATCAACGACGGGAGTGATCTCCATGCGTTCGTGAATGTCCGCACCGGTCAGCTTGAAGCCGCCTGTCAGGATGAAGCGTTGCTTTTCTTCATCCCACGAGCCGCGATAGTTGAACATCGAGCTGATCCCTGCGCCGTAGAGCGTTGCCGTGTACTCGCTGGCGAATGGATCCCAAGTGTAGAGATGCCGGCGCTCTGCGTTGCCTTGCGACTCGTAGTCAACCCGACGCTCCACCAGGTGCGTGCCGTTCATTTCCCATACTCGGTGAGCACGGGCATCAAACTCCATCGCTTCTTCGACGCCAACGTTCCAGACTTTGAAGTGAACGTGCCAATCACCTTGCCAGTCATCTAAGCGTTGATGCTCTTCGCTCATGCCGTGGTAGCCGAACTGCTTCTTCGGAGCCTCAGCTTCCTTCACTTCGTCCTTCGCTTCGTCCTTCTCCTCGGCTGCGGGTTTGCTCGGCGCATCGTCACCCTCAGCGCTTTGGCCGAGACCGACGGAGTTGCCTAGCGCGACGCCTGCGATCAGCATCCCGAACATGATCATGATTCGAATTCGTGGCATGGTTCTTCCTTCTTGTTGCAGCCGCTCAGGGCGTTGGTTGTTGATTTTGCGCGGGTTCGAGCGCCTTCAATTGATCGTCACGAAGGCCGAGCTATCCGGCGCGGCAGCATCATCCTTGCCTATGCGCTGGCGGATCGTGGCAAGCAGATCCGCTTGGATGCGATCAAAGGCCTCACGATCATAGTTCCATGCGAGCATGGTCAGCTCACAGGCGTTAAATCCTTCGCCAAATGTGAAGCGGAAGAGTCCGCCATTGAGCTCCTTGATCCGTCCACCGACCACGCGATCCGGGAAGAAGAGGTCGAGCGTGCCGCTGAGCGTCATCCCGCTTGCGCTCTGCAGCGTGAAACTTGAGCCTTCGCCAGCAACGCCGGAGAGCTTGAGCGGCGACTGCGAATCTTGGCCCCCCACCATCTCAGCCCACGTCCCGGCGACATCGAAGCGCGAGGGCACGAGCACCCAGGTGTTGATTGCGGGTTCTTGGTAGTGATCTTCCATGTAGGTGCGCAGGTTGCGCATGAAGATCTTCCAGCCCGAGTTGATCGAGTCGAACTCGTTGTCCCATGCATCGGAGTTGCCGAAGCCGCTCTGCACGATGCGCACGCGGGTCTTGCCGTCGACTGTCTCGAGGTGATAGTCGGTCACCATCTTGACCGGTGTGCCCTCGGGACCTTTGGGGACTTCGTAGAAGCTGCGCAGTTGTTTACCCGGCTCCCAGATTTCGATCGGCTGCTCGCCAGCAAACCCCTCGCCCCAGCTCACCCACACTTTGCCGCCAACGCCGGGATCGACTTTCGCATCCAGCGCAAACCAGCGCGCGATTTGATCGCCTTCGCTGATCGCTTTCCAAACTTCGTCGATCGGCGCATCGATGTCGATACTCGCATCGAACACGCGCGGTGTTTCGTCGTTGCTCATCTTCTTCCTCCGCTTGCAGCGATCCAGCCGCGCTGGACTTTCGTGATTCGATCAAGGGGATTCAGGGCTTGGGTTGCTCGCATCTTTCGCGTCGAGATCGCGCGTGATCTTCGGATAAGCAGCGAGCAAGTAGTTGAAAACGCGGCCCCTCGGCGCTTTCTCGTTGTGGTACTTCGCCGTGAGCTTCGCAACGCAATTGGCAAGCTCCTCGGTGAAGGCTTGGCGATCCGCTGCGTTCGCAAAGCGCACTTCGGCTTCCATCGAGAAGGTGGGCACACGCTTGCCCGCTTGGTCAGCGGCTTTGCGTAATCTGACCAGATCGCCGATCGCCTTCGCTGCGAGACTGACGAGATAACTCAATGAGAAGCGGTCGCGCTGCGCATCCGGCGACGATCCAAGCTTGCCAAGAATCGTGGGATCAACGAGGTAGTGACTGGCAGTGGCGGCCATCACGCGCTCGATGCAGTTGCCCTTTTTGCGCTCCTCGAAAAGCTCAACGCAGCCAGCACTCTCCAGCTCGCGCAGGTGATAGTTCACCTTTTGGCGCGGCAGCTTGAGCTCGCGCGCAAGACCTGCGGCGCTCTTCGGCTCGGCCAGCGCTTCGAGCAGTTGCAGGCGAACGGGATTGAGAATCGCCGCAGCTTTGGCCTGCTCTTCGATGATGTGGATGGAGCGAGCTGCGCTCATGATTTCTCCTTGGTGATGCGTGAATGCTACCCGACGACTTGTAGCAGTCAAGACAAATTATTTTTTCGGTGGGATGAGAGAGGGTTCTCGTCGTCAGCCGACTAAAGCGAAGCGGAAGGGAGGGATCCCGTTTCGAGAAGCTGGCCTGTGGTGAGGATGACGTAGTGCGTATTGGTGAACGCGCCGTTGCGCATGTTGCAGATGTAGCGGGGAACGAGCCTAAGGTTTCGCCGCCGTCATCCCGACTGGAGCGAAGCGGAAGGGAGGGATCCCTTGGCTATTCGGCTGCATGTAGAAGGAGTGACGCGTTGCGAGAGCCTCGCATAAGGGTAGCGCTCTTTGGCGCAAGCTCCCGCAAATCCGATTTTTCTCCGCATCTGCACTTCTAGCAAAGGGATCCCTCCCCTGCGGCTGCGCCTTCGGTCGGGATGACGTTCTTCAGCTATTCAAATACTGAGAGTTGCTCGTCTTCGTCGCGATCGCTCTTTACCACGACGAAACGGATGAAGAGCCACGCGCCGCTCAGTACGCAAACCACGGCAGCGACGCCTGCGACCCAGTACCAGAGGGGATGCAGCTCAGGCTTCACGAATTGCGCGAGCTTCTCTTCGCGTTCAAAGTTGCTACCGGTGGTGACTGCGACTCGCCGCAGACGAGCTTCAAGCGCATTGGCCTCGCCGCGCGAATCGCCAACAAGGGCGAGCGCGGAGACTCGCGGCGGCTCCGCTTTGAAAATCGCGCGATAGTCGCTCGCGACGTCACGCGCTTCGTTCCGCCAAACGCCGTCGCAGTCAATGCGCGGCCTGACGTTGATCAAGAACACGCTCGATGGCGCGAAGAAGGCGGACTCCGCGACGGTGGCAGACGTGTAGCCGCCAAAGACGTAGCCGATCGCTCGCAACGGTGGGCGCACGCCGTGCTCTTCTTCGGTTTGCTTCGCCCATGCCAGTGTCTCGGGAGACGCTTCGGATTCTGGAATCTCAAAGCCAACCATCAGCGCGAGCGGCTGATGCGCACTCCCCGTCACCCGTTGCGCCCACTCCCAAAGCAGGACAGGCTCGGCTGTCGGATCAAAATCTACGGCTGCGAATGCGCCTGACGCGCCGCCTTCACCAAAGAGTCTGACCTGGGGGTCAGCGATCGCTTGATCTTGTTCGAGGTCAGCGCCCGTCTGCGTGCGCACACGCCAGCGAGTGGTCGTCAGGTCTTCAATGCGCAACTCAAGGTCTTTGCGCACGCCGTTGATCGGATAGGCGCGCCATGCCTCAGCATTCGCGATCAGCGCGCGCGGCACATGCTCAGCGAGAGGCGTCGCGCCGCTCGAGACGGAAAGGCGACGCACTTCTCCAGCCGCGCAGGCGATCAGAGCCAAAAGCGCAGTGCAGCTGAGCATAAAACCCCTGAGCAGGCGAAGGCGCAATCAATCGACCTCGTTCATGAAGAGCAAACGCAGAAGAAGATTCGGCTCCGGCGGTACGCCAGGATCGCTGCCCCGGGTGAGGGTTGAGCCGCCTGTGTCGCCAGTGTTCTCTGTCCCACCAGTGTTCTCAGTGCCACCCGTGCCACCGGTTCCACCAGTTCCGCCTGTGCCTCCGGTGCCGCCCGTGCCGCCATTGTTGTTCGCGTTGTTGGTAACGGCTGCCGAAGTCTGATCGCGGCGGAAGATCGCTTCGAAGCGCTTCGTTGTGCGCTCCAGCGTGACCTTGCTCGTCACCTTGAAGTAGCGGCTTCGAACGGTCAGGAATGGGCGCATGTCTTCAAACGCCTCGCGCCATTCTTCGGGCACGTCTTCCTCTGTGGCGATCGGCTCGGGCGCTTCTTCGCCTTCGACCGTCGCCAAGTTCTGGTAGATGCGATTGTAGAAGGCGACCACGTTTGCAATGTCGGCTGCGCGGAAGCTGGCAAGATCCTCTTCTTCTTCAAGAACCTCACCCTCAGCGGGAGCGGGCGCAGGATTGCCGAACTCATCGACGGGCTCAGCCTCCGTGCCGTTCTCGATGCGCTGCTGATCTTGGCGAGCTTCATCGCGCGCGGTGATGATGTCGCGCGCCATCTCAATCGTCAGGCTGCGCGAAAGCGCGAGGAGCACCAAGCGGTCGCACGTGTTCACGTTGATCCGACCATCCCCCCACATCGTCAGGTACTTTTCGAGGGGCTCCGGCTCCGCGTTCGCGGCTGCATCAATATCGCCTTGCACGCGAGAATTGGCGGACTGCGCACGCGCAAGCTCCTTGTCGCTCAAGCGCTCGCCAGTGCCGGGATCGTATTCGCGATCTTCCCAGTCGTTCTGCGGCTGCTCTTCCTCTTCGCCTTTCGAGCCTTTCTTTTCGCGCACAAATTGGCGGCCCATCAGGATCTCTTCGCTCATGTCTTCCGCAAAGAGGAGCTCGCGGATGGTCAGCAAGGGGTAGGGCGATTGCTTGCGAACGCGATTGTCCTTTTCTCCTCGCTCGAAGGTCGCTTCGTCGCTCGCCTCGTCTTCGCGATCCGTGATGTAGCGGCGAATGCCTTCGTAAATCTCGCCGGGGCGAACGTCGCCGCTGCTACGGCGAGTGTCGGCTTTGATCGTGCGGCCGGTCGAGTCTTCGCCGTAGTCGATGGAGCGCTCGTCGACTTTGAGGAGCAGGTTGATCAGGTCCTCAAAGATTTCCTTGATGCGCTTCTCCATCTCCGCGTCGGCGTCTTCCCAGACAAGCAGGCGCACATTGAACTTGCGCTCTTCGTCGGTGATCACGACTTCAGGGGTGAGTCCCTCCGGCGCATCGCCTTCCTCATAAACGAGGGGCTGGGCCCAGTCTTCGTTCAGGCTGTCGAATGCGGGCTCTTCGTCGAGCTTGAGCAGCGCGCGTGCGCGAGCCACGCCGCCGCGAGCAGCCCACTCTGCCGTCATCGAGTCGCGATTGTTATTCAGCAGTTGGCCGTACACCGTGGTGGTGTAGATGAACTGCGAGGAAAGAATCGCGTAGAGCACGACGACGATCAACGTCATCAGCAAGGCGATGCCGCGCTTTGCTCTGCGCTGAGGTAGCGTGCGCGACGCGTAGTGTTTGCGATCGGGTGAAGCGTTCATGGTTGCTCCTGGACGGAAAATGCTGCTTCAGTTTAACGCGCAATTCTGGCGTGCGTTGGAATCCCTTCAATTCGAGAGCGAGATTTGGGCGAGAGCATCGCGTAGTCGAAAAGGCTTCGCTGTGCAGCTCTATCCCCCTTTGGCCCATTCTGCCCTCTCCGGTACAATAGGTGGTTGCAGGACATCCCTGCTTGAAGCATGCATTCAGCGTCAGGAAGATCCCATGAGCGAATCCGGCAGCAGCTCCCGCTACAGCGTTTCCGAGCAGGACATCGTCGGCTTCGTGATGGACTCGACGCGCGAGCGCTACCAGCGGCTGAGCTGGCAGGGCAACTTCACCGAATACCTGAAGCGAGTCAGCGAGAATCCCTACCGCCAGACGCGCACCGCGTACCAGCTCATTCGCGACATGATCCATCACTACGGGATCGAGGAGTTCGAGGACTCCGGCGAGACCGTCAAGCACTACACGCTCTTCGACGATCCCTTTGACGGCGGCAAGAACCGCATCTACGGGCTTGAGCGCGCGATCCACAAGCTGGTGCAGTACATCGAGGCAGCCGCCGATGAGCAGGGCAAGGAGCGCATCCTGATCCTGCACGGGCCGGTCGGCACGGCGAAGACCTCGCTCGCCGACATGCTCCAGCGAGGGCTTGAGGCCTACACGCAATCACCCGAAGGCGAGGTCTACACCTTCGCTTGGCGCTTTGGACGCGACTTCAATGTGGAAGGCATGGGCAGCCTCGGCTTCCGTTCCGCCGCTGCGGCTGAGAGCGAGGGCGATTACGCCGGCCTTGAGCGTCCCGTCGCCGTGCTGCCGAGTCAGCTTCACGAGCATCCGCTGCTGCTGATCCCGCGCGAGGAGCGCCGCTTGCTTTTGGAGCGCATGTTCAAGCAGGCGGGGATCGCGGATAAGTATGTGCCGCCGCACAAGCTGCTGGAGGCGGAGCTCGATTTCAACTCGAAGCAGATCTACAACTTCCTGATTCGCGTGTACGAAGGCAACTGGATGAAGGTGATGGATCACGTGCTGGTGCAGCGCGTTCACTTCAGCGAATCGGCTGGCTTCGGGCTAGCCAAGGTGCCGCCGGAAGGCAATGTCGAGACCACTTCGCAGCCGGTCACGATGGACGAGAACTTCCGCTTTATCGCCAACCTGATCAACTCAATCACGCTGCTCAAGTACTACGGCAAGTATGTGCTGGGCAATCGCGGGATCGTTCACTACTCGGATATCTTCAAGAAGCGACCCGAGCATTTGCAGCACTTGCTGGCTGCCGTCGAAGAGCATCGGATGGACTTCGGGCAAGTCGGCTCGCACATCGACACGGCGATCCTTGGCACGACGAACATCAGCGAGTTCTTCGAGCTGCGCAAGAATCCGATCAGCGTCGCGCTGCGCTCGCGCATCCGCAAGATCGACATTCCCTACCTTTGCAACTATCGCGACGAAGAGAAGATCTATCGCAGAGGCTTACGCCAGCTCAAGAACCGTCCGCCAATTGCGCCTCACACGACGGAGATGGCTGCGCGCTGGGCGGTGATGACGCGGCTAGAGCCAACCAAACTGCACGAGTCTGAAGAGATCGACGACGAAGACACCAAGCGCGTGCTCTCGGAGCTCACGCCTTCGTCGAAAGCCTTGATCTATGCCGGGCGTTTCCCGCCGGAAATGAAGCGCCAGCAGCGCCAGAAGATCACTGCGCGCATTCGGCGTTTGCTGGTGAACGAGCACAAGTACGAGGGCATGAACGGCGTGCCGACGCGTACGCTGCAAGATCTCTTCGCTGATCTTTGCGAGGATCGCGACGTCGAGTGCATCACGCCTTTCAAGGTGTTTGATCTGCTTGAGGAGATCGTCAAGCAGGGGCCGGAGAACCTCGATTTTCTGGCGCGCGAAGCCGAAGGTGATTGGTACGACTTCGAGGGTTTCATCGAAGTTGTGCGTGTGCAGTACGACCGCATGCTGAAGCACGAGGTCGAGAACTCCATCATCGACATCGACGTGAAAGAGATGGAGGAGCGCATGCGTTCCTACCTCAAGCACGTCAGCGCCTTCAATAAGAAGGAGAAGATCACTAGCCGCATCAATGGTCAGGAAGAAGCGCCTGATGAGAATCTGATGCGGATGGTCGAAGATCCCCTCGGCGTGACCGATGAGGAGCGCGAGAACTACCGCTTCCGCGTGCTCTCGCGCGCAACCAAAGCAGCGGCCAAAGGCGCGATCGACATTTTCGATGTGTATCAGGACGAGTTCCAGGCGCTCCAGAAAACGCTCTACAACCAGCGGCGCAAGACGATCAATTGGAGCGATATCGACGAGCTGCTGACGCGATCACGCACGCACTCCGAGTTCGAGCAGGCAATGGCGAGCGAATCGACCGACAAGTTCAAGCACGCGGTCACGCTCATCCGCAACCTCGAAGGCAGCTATGGCTACGAGTATCCCTGCGCGCGCGTCGCGGTGCTCTACTACATCGGATCGCTGTTGGAGGAGTAGCGCAGCGCGGTGTCGGGATTGAGTAGAGAGGGCGCGAAGCCAGTGCTCCCTCGCTCGCGGGGGAGGAGCTCCGCTAGCGTTCTCGGACAAGCCTGGAGTGCCGCTGCGAATCATCGCTGCCGCTCGCGGAGCGCTTCGCAAGCTTTGGGCCTTCGCAGGCTTCGCGACGCTCTCTCCGATCTAGTCGCAAGAGTTCGGAACTGGCAGGAATGGCTTGTCCGAGAATACTGGCGCAGCCGCTCCACCGATGAAATCGGGGGAGCTGTCGAGGCGTAGCCGAGACTGAGGGGGCATGCTTGCGATAGCCACGCAAAAGCGCTGCAATGCCAGGTGTTTACTGCGTTGGAGGCAAGGGGAGCCCCCTCCGACTTCGACGCTGCGCGTCTCAGCCACCTCCGCCCGCTGCGCGGGGGAGGAGCTCCGCTAGCGCTCTCGGACAAGCCTAGAGTGCCGCTGCGAATCATCGCTGCCGCTTGCGGAGCGCTTCGCAAGCTTTGGGCCTTCGCAGGCTTCGCGACGCTCTCTCCGATCTAGTCGCAAGAGTTCGGAACTGGCATGAATGCCAGTTCTACTGCGGGACGCCGAGAGCAATCGCATCGGAATGCGATACAACGACAGGAGTGCCACTGCGCTACTCGTCCGCGTTGTTCGCGGAGGGGTACATGAAGAAGGGCATCGTCGGCTTGTTTTGCCAGGGCTTGCGCAGGCCGTGAGCTTCGCAGAACTCAAGGTAGGGCTTGAGGATCTTGTTCGGCAAGCGCTCATACACCATCGCCACGAAAGCCGCCGTGGACTGCGTATCCAAGCGCACTTCGTCCGTCAGCTCGCCAAGGGGAATCTGTGATGCATTGTGAATCTTCGCGCGGTAGCGGTCGAGCTTTTCGCGCGGGATGCGGACCTTGCCCTTTTCCAGATGCAGGCCCGTCACCTCAAGGGTTTGACCAGCGCTGATGCGCAGGTACTTGGTCTTCTCGACGTTCGTCTCAAAGCCCGAGTTCGTAATCACCTTCATCAAAGCGTGGCGCAGCACGCGCGGCATCTGGTGGCCCGAACTGATCGTCAGGTCATCCGCAAATCGCGTATAGCGGTACTGGCCCGGCGCTTCGTCGAGCAAACGGAAGATGCGTTTATCCAGCGTAGTGCATGCGATGTTGAGCAAGCATCCGGAAGTCGGCGCGCCCTGCGGAAGCTGGCCCTGCCACGTGACCAAGCGCGTCAGCATGTTGATCAGATCGTTCGCCTGCTCGTAGCCGGTGAAGCGACCGAGATGCAAAAAGGGAACCTTTACGTGCCGCACAAAGAGGTGCTTCACGCGCTCCGCTTTGACGCTGGGAAAAGCATCCTTGAGATCCACGTTGAACACTTCAGTCGCTGTGCTCAGGTGAACCTTCGCGCCCGTCACAATCGAGCGGCCAGGCATGAAGCCGTGCGCTGCGTTGCTGCACGGCACGCGATAGAGCAGGCGATCAAGCACGCGACGCTGCACGGCTTTCAGCTCATCAGAAGGCGACGAGATTTCGCGGAACTTGCCCTTGCCCTTGGGGATGCGCCAAAGCTCGTAGGCACTGCCATCATCAAGCTGCGTGAGCGCGACGAGGATTTCGTCCGCTGAGCAGTCCAGCCATTCGGCAAGCGTCGCGGCGCTCGCTTCGCGATTCGTGAACTCTGTTTGGAAGGGCTGGGTCTTGAGCTTGTGATACTCACGCGTGCGCTTGCTTTGAGCGGGGGCTTCACCTTGCGGCGCCGAAGTGCTTGAAGCGCTCGCAGCGAGCTTGCCGGCAACCATCGTTTCCGGTGTAAGCACAACGCCAAGCGTCATGTTGAGCGAACAACTCTCGCACGAAACGAGCGAACCGGGCATGGCCTGAGTCAAGCTTATCTGCGCGCTACAGCGGGGACATGCCAGGGTGATGCTCACAGCGGCTCCTTCAGATTGCGTGCAACTACATCGCGATCCCACCTGCGTTGGAGGGATCACGCGGGCTTCCACGCTGCTATGTCGCGAGCGCATGAGTTGGGCAGCAAATCTTAGCCCCGCCTTCGCGCAGGTCAAAGCAAAGCGGCTGCCGATCAGGGCAGCCGCTTGTTGATTGCTGGGTGAATGCGATTAGCCCCGTCGGCGATTCTCACCGCGAGGGCCACGCTCTTCGGGACGCATGTCATCGCGCTCGCCCTTGTTCGGGCCACCGTTGGGGCGACGACCGCCGCCGGGGCCTTCTCTGCTTGGCGGGCGTGCTTCGCCGGGGATTGGGCCATCGCGACCATCACCCTTCGGTCTGCCGCCGCGCCGCTTGCTGCCATTGCGGGAGAGTTTGAAGTCCAAGATGCGATTGAGAACGCGAGGATCTTGGCTCACCTGCTCATTGCTCAGCAAGTCGAAAAAGAGCAAGGAGCGGCTGATTTCGGCGAAGCGCGCTTTGTCCACGCCATCATCCGAATCGCGCAGTTGACTCAACTCTTCCAAAAGCTCAGGCGAAAGAGTGGAACGCAGCGTTTCCCAGCGTGCTGCGTTGATCTTCGTGCGCGTCTTCGCGATCTGTGAGGGACTGAGATCAGCTTCGCTCAGCGTTTCGTTCGGCAGATGAATGCGGTAGAGCTTGCTGAAGAGCTCGAAGCGGATGTCCTGCGCCAGTGCTTCAAACTGCTCAGCGCGGCTGCGATCCGCAATCTCAGGGTTATCCTTGAGGTAATCTTTCGAGATGCGGCGCAGCATGCCGACCCACTTCATGCGCATAATCGAAGCGTGCAGAGTCTCCGCAGCGATTTCATAGCGCTCAGCATCCTCCGTCTTGAGTGTGCTCTCCTTACGCAAGAACTCAAAGGCTAGGTCGCGGTGCTCAGGCTTGAGATTGCTCATCGCCATGTAAAGGTCTTCGACCAGATCGCGCTGCTTGGGTTTGAGCTCATCAAAGCGTTCGTGCAGGTCGCGTTTCATATCAGCGGGTGAGAAGCCGTTGCTTCCGCGTTCGCCACGGGGATGGCGGTCGCCCCGGAAGGCTGTGGGTTCACGGGTGTATTCGGCGCCGAGACTCTCTTCCACATTGTTGGCGACGCGAGCCCAATGCTCGAAGTCGTCGTCGAGCAGACCGAGAATCCGAGGGTCTACGAAGTCATCAAAGCTGAGTTCAGGATCGTCGCGAACGAGGTCGATCAGCGATTCAGTCAGCGCTTCGTCCAAGCGACGCTTGCCGCCCGGGCCGAGCGCGAAGTAATCGTCGGCGTAGAAATCGTCTTCGCTGACGAAAATCTCGCCCTCATCATCGCCATTCGCGCCCGTGCGGATATCGCTCGGACCATCAACGCCATCGGCGATGCTCGGCGTGCCATCAGGATCGCCGGTGCCACTACCGCCGTTGTTGAATCCAATCAACAGAGCGAGCGCTACGACAGCAGCGGCACCAACAGGAATGGCAACGCGCGACAGAATCTGCATTCTCCCGCGCGCACGTTTTTGAGCCTTGAAGTCGCGCCAAAATCGAGCCTCAGCCTGCGGGCGCGCGGTGGTGCCGGGAAGTCGAGTGAGCACGCTATTCAGCTCACGCTCCTGCTCCAACACGCGGCGCAGATCGTGATCGCTATCGAGGCGCTGCTCGAACTCAGCCTTCTCCATCGAGCTGAGATGCCCGTAGAGGTAGGCGGTAGCTAGTTCACGAAGCTGATCCATTGCGTCACCTTGCTTGGTCATCTTGTTTGGGCCAAAGCCCGCTTGGTCTGAGCCATCTTGATCTGCGTCAGCGAGCCGATCCCATCGGGAATATGCCAGTTGCTTCGGCCCGTAGCAGTCAAACCGCTGCCGTGACCGATAGGTTACGAGTTTTTTTGGATTCGGACCACGGAGGCTTTGAGGTGCGGCTGGATTCTCGCCCGAAACGAAATCATAGAACTGCTGTGGCGAGTCGTCAGAAAAGTCGCACTCCCTTCGAATTGCAGCCTTTGAATAACCGACACACTGTGTATAGTGTGTCAGTTACGTTTCGTGGCCCTATGCACTACCCAAGCTGCGTCTCTCGGAGATAGACATGCAAGCATCCTCCCAAAAGGTCGCGCGCTACGAACTCAGATTGATGCTCGAAGGGCCAGACGGCGCCGCTCGCGATCGCTTTGAAGTTCGCGTTCCCGATGACCTTTTCGCTCTCGCGCTGCTGCCCATTGATCGCGTTCATGACGTGCGAGCCATTTGGTCCGTGCGCGCTGGGACGCTCCGCATCACGCCGGACTCGCCCGAATGGCTGGAGCCTTTGCTGGAAGATATTGAGCAGCGCATGATGGCCACGGTTCGCCGCATTCCGGCGAGTTTGATCGTGCCGACCAGCGCGGTCACTGCCTTCACCTTGCTCCAAGAGCTGCACGCCGGGTGGCTTTCACCAGAATCGAGCACCTATCTGCAAACGCACGCAGCGCTCGCGACCCCCGCTCGCAAAGTGCAACTGAAAGAGTGGGCTGCGCAGCTAAATGAAGCGCACGACTTCTCGTCGCGGCTCAAGCAGACGATTCAATCCGCAGAAAGCAGCAGGTAGCGCAGTTCTCGACCTGTATTGCGCGCGCGTGATTGCGAGGGAACTGAAACGCCTGAAGGCGCAGGGTTCTTTTCGCTTCACCTGACGGATCCCACTGAAGCTGCGAACGCTGCTGAGAAGGGATCCCTCCTCCTGCTTCAGCGCCTCTGGCGGGGATGACGAAAGAGCTACGCCGACTTCTCGCTTTCAGCCTCAGCCAGAATCTCTTCCAGCTCGGGCAGCTCCAGCACATAGGTCGCGTTGCAGAAGTGGCAGGTGATCTCAGAGCGTTTGTCTTCTTCGACAATCTCGCGCAGGCTCGGGATGCCGATCGCCTTCAGCATGCCCCGCACGCGCTCGCGGGAGCACTGGCAGGTGAAGGTGAGGGGCTTGATCGCCTTTTGCACAAACTTGCCGCCAGGTGAAATGAGCTGGTAGAGCTCCTCGTTGCTCGCGCCATGCGCTAGCTGCTCGAAGACTTCTCCATCATCGAAAAGTGCTTTGACCTTTGCGAAGTGCTTCTCGTCGCCGCCTGGCAGGAGCTGGGCGAAGACGCCGCGCACTTTGGTGATGCCTTGATCTTTGTACTGCGCGTTCATTTCGAGCACCGCGTAGAGCTGCTCGGATTCATGCAGATACTGATTCACATCGCGCGTGATGGTTGGCGATTCAACGTGTACGCTGCCGTTGTAGAGCAGCTTGCCTTCGCGCGAACGCACCACAGCGAGCTGGCTCTCGGTGCCTAGAGCAGCAGTCCAGCGGGCCATCGTCGCGTCCATGTCTGGCAGCGCGTTGTCCTGCACGAAGCCTCGCACGCGTCCTTCCGAATCAGCTTCAGCAAAGACGGTCTTGAGCTTGCCGTTGAAGTTGATCTGCAATGACTGCCGCTCATGGTCCTTGAGCGAATGCCCGATCAGCGCAGCAGCGAGCAGCGCCTTGGCCATCGCGGTCGCTGGGATGCGGCCTGCAAAGTGGCGCGTCTCGGCTTCTTGGCAGATCTCGGTGACGTCAGCGATGACCACCGCGATGTGCTCTTCATTATTAATAGCGTGGATCAGATTGCTCGGCATGGATCTCTCGAATCTCTAGTCTGTGTCGTCGAAGTCGCTTGGGAGCGTAGCGCGGGATGGGAAGCTGGGGCGAGAATTCCGCCTGATTTGCAATGCCCGCCCGACGCGCAGCTCGATCAATCAAACGTATCAACTGGCAACAAATCATCCTGGGTGAGGAATCCAATCTGCTCGCCGCCTTCAAACACCGCGCAGATCAAGCGACCATCTTCCCGCGAGCCGCAGCCGCAGTCGAGAAAGACACCATTCGAAACGCGGACGGGATTGCGCTCGCCTGTCTTTGCATGCGGCGGGAGCACGACGTGCCCGCACACAGCGATGTGGCCCTCCGGCGCGCCCATCATGGCGTCTAAGGTCTCCCACTCCAGATCCGGCGGCTTGGGCCAGCAGCACTCTTCATCGCTTGGTCCCCCATCACTCTCCCAGAGAGCTTGTGGAACGGGGGCGTGAGTAAAGCAGATGCCATCTTCGAAATGGCGGAATGGGAGCGACTCCAACCATGGTCCAAAACCGCTTTCCTTTAAATATTTTTGCAGATCGTAGCCAGTGCCGAGAATGCGATCGGCGTCGAACTCAAAACTCTCGATCGTGTTATCCAATCCGAAGCGCAAATCTCTGGGCTGAATCTCATCGAGACCCACGCGATCAATCATTTCGTCGAGCAGCTCTTCGTGATTGCCCCGAAGTGCCACATGCCCATTTTCTTCAAGCTTTTTGATATGACGCAACACTTCGACGCTGAAGAGCCCGCGATCAATCATATCGCCTAGAAAAACCCAACGAATATCGGGGCCCACGAGCTTCTCAGCATGCTCTGTGAGCATCTGGAGAGCATGGAAGTCGCCGTGGATATCGGGGACGGCTATCAGGCGCATAAATCACCTTTTACGTTGTTCACACTTATCAACAGACCATTGTGCTCGTATCATAGTGTACGACATCTGGAATAACGACAGTGCGTGCTGGGGCGAGGGCCCCCTTGTGTGCTTTCGGTACGTACATCGATTGAGTAACAGTCGCAGGAGAATGGAATGAGTCAACTGCTGGGCAGGGTTCGCGGGGTTTTCAGCCTCTTGATTGCGTTGGGAGCAGCTTGTGCTCTGAGTGCGCAAGAACCAGATATCCTTCACTTTACTATGGATGAAGGCGCCGGCTCCACCATTGCCAATAGCGCCAATCCCGGCCGCGGTGACGCTAGCGTCACAGTGCAGGGATCGCCGACTTGGGACACGCCAGGGGCCATTGGCTCGTCGGCGCTGAACCTGATGGGCTCGGGCTACTTCGACACCGGCTGGACGATGGATCTCGGCCCTGGCGATAGCTGGACGCTGGAGATGCGTTTCCGCAGCAACGTGGTGAATGACGGTGCTCTTCAGTACCTCTTCGCCGACGACGGCGCTGGCTGGGGTGCATACATCGGCGACGATGCTTACGGTGGCCTTGTGGTCTACGGTCAAGAATTTCTTGGCGGTGGATTCGCAGCGGAGATGCCCCTTGCGAATATCCGCGATGGTAACTGGCACCACCTCGCGATCGTTTACGACCAGAGTTCACCTTCACTCACGATTTATGTTGATGGTGCCGTGCAGTGGACTGCCCAGATCGTGGTAGAAGCCGACGCTGGCAATGGTTCGCTCTACTTCGGTGGATCAAACGATGGCGGGACCGGGTTGAATGACAATCCAGACGGCGCGATTGATGAGATCCGCATGTGGGGAGTAGCTTTCAGCTCCGCTCAATTGAGTGCCGCGAATCGCACGATGCCTTTGAGCAATGGCTTGAACGCTTCCGCTGGATTCGCTCCGTCGAACTTCTCCGCTGTTGCTGGCGGAGTAACTGATCGCCAAGTTGCAAGCTTCGCGCTCTACGCTTCTGGCAACGACGAAGACGTCGCTTCAATCACCGTCACCAAGACTGGCAACCTAAGCGATGCTTCTATCTCGGCCGTGCGCTTGTGGAACGACGCCAACTTGAACGGCGTGCTCGACGGCGGCGAATCGCAGATTGGCGGCGATCAAACCTTCAGCTCTGGCACCGCAACCTTCGCTGACGCTCCGCTGGTGGGCATCCTCGACGGGAATGGCGCTTCAGTGATCGTCACCTACAGCCTGACGGCAGGCGCTACTGCAGGCTCCACCTTCGGTGCAAGCTTGAGCGTGGCAGGCAGTGTCAGCACAAGCAATGGCCCGGTCGTCGGAAGCTTCCCGCTCAGCGGCCCGAGCTACCGCGTCCGCGAACGCATCAACACGCTGCCCTACACGCTGAACTTTGATGGCTCGCTGCCCAACAACATCAGCGTTGCCACGGCGGCAGGCAACTATCCCACCGCTGCAGCTACCTTCGCTGTTCCTGCAAGCATTGCGACGTCGGAAGATGGACGCGGCGCCCTGACCACTGGCCAATACCGTGCGATTCCCCCAAGCGCTCCCAACGCCTTCGCTATGGATGCGCCGATGGGCGACGGCGCGGCTGCCCTTGATCTCT
>Ga0213866_10001317_pt1 | contig 18533 bp, 18 predicted proteins | sample PICome_11_FD_160079 | JGI IMG/M metagenome (GOLD analysis project Ga0213866, IMG submission 160079) | Coastal seawater microbial communities near Pivers Island, North Carolina, United States - PICO284 | ecosystem: Environmental > Aquatic > Marine > Coastal | place: USA: North Carolina...
GCTAAAAGAGAATGGAGGCGAGCGCTATAGCGCTTGCCTCCATTGCATTACTCTTTCGAGCGATGATCGTATGAAGCGCATGTCGTGCGCGGCTGGTCTTCCTTAGAAGCCCATGCCGCCCATTCCGCCCATTCCACCCATGCCTCCCATACCACCCATTCCGCCCATGCCACCCATATCGGGCATGCCGCCGCCGCCGGACTTCTTCTCTTTGATCTGCGAGATCGCAGCGTTGGAGGTGAGCAGCAGCGATGAGACGCTGGCTGCATTCTCGAGCGCGGTGCGAGTCACCTTGACAGGGTCGATCACGCCGATCTTGACGAGGTCTTCGTACACGCCAGTCGCAGCGTTGTAGCCGTAGTTCGCATCGGGATTGCTGAGCACGTTGTTCGCAACGATCGAGCCGTCTGCACCTGCGTTCACCGCAATCTGCTTGAGCGGAGCAGTCAGCGCACGCAGCACGATGTTCACGCCGATCGACATGTCGCCTTCAACCTTGAGGGCTTCGAGCACCTTGGTTGCCTTGGCCAGAGCCACGCCACCGCCGGGCAGAATGCCTTCTTCGATCGCAGCGCGGGTCGCGTTCAGCGCATCTTCAACGCGAGCCTTCTTCTCTTTCATCTCGATCTCAGTCGCAGCGCCGACGAGCACCTTGGCTACGCCGCCCGCGAGCTTGGCGAGACGCTCTTGGAGCTTCTCGCGATCGTAGTCGGAGCTGGTGTTTTCGATCTCAGCGCGGATCTGGTCGATCCGGCCCTTGATCGAATCGCCGGGGCCAGCGCCTTCGATGATCGTGGTTTCGTCCTTGCTGATCACGACGCGCTTGGCGCGACCGAGATGGCTGACGTCAACGCCGTCAAGCGACATGCCAGTCGCTTCCATGATCGCTTCGCCACCGGTGAGGATTGCGAGGTCTTCAAGCATCGCCTTGCGACGATCGCCAAAGCCAGGAGCCTTGACCGCAGCGACGTTGAGGACGCCGCGCAGCTTGTTGACGACAAGCGTGGTGAGCGCTTCGCCGTCGATGTCTTCGGCGATGATAATCAGCGCCTTGCCCTGCTGCGCAACCTGTTCGAGCACGGGCACGAGGTCGCGAATCGAGCTGACCTTCTTCTCGTAGATGAGAATGTAGGGGTCTTCGAATTCAGCGGTCATGCTGGCTTGGTTGGTCACGAAGTGGGGGCTGAGGTAGCCCTTGTCGAACTGCATGCCTTCGACCCATTCGGTCTCAGTCACGAGCGACTTGCCTTCTTCAACGGTGATAACGCCGTCTTTGCCAACGCGTTCCATCGCTTCGGCAAGAATGCGGCCGATCTCTGGGTCGTTGTTGGCAGCGATCGAGCCGACTTGGGCGACTTCGTCCGAGGTCGAGATGACCTTGGCGCTCGCCTTGAGGTGCTCGATGACTTTGGCAACCGCGAGCTGGATGCCGTCGCGAATCGCGATCGGGCTGGCACCAGCGGCGACGTTCTTCAGGCCTTCGTCGAGGATCGCTTCGGCGAGCACGGTGGCAGTCGTCGTGCCGTCACCGGCCAGATCGTTCGTCTTGGAAGCAACTTCCTTGACGAGCTGCGCGCCCATGTTTTCCCAAGGGTTCTCAAGCTCGATTTCCTTGGCAACAGTCACGCCGTCCTTGGTGACGGTCGGTGCGCCGAAGGACTTTTCAATGACCACGTTGCGGCCACGCGGGCCCAACGTGACCTTGACGGCGCGGGCGAGCGCCTTGACGCCTGCCTTGATTTGTTCGCGCGCGTCTTGATCGAAAACGATTTGCTTGGCGGACATATAGATTCTCCGGTTACTCTGTCTGATCTTTGCGTTTGGCTATGGCGTTGTGCTCGTCGTTTCGAGGCGAAGCCGAGAAATCTCTGATACTGCTCTTGGGAAAAGCGCTGGGCTTTTCGCTGAGTCTGAGTTTTCTCCTCGCTGCGCTCGTCGAAATGACGGCGCATCGGGGCTTTTCGTTAGCCCTCGATGATCGCCAGCACGTCTTCTTCGCGCATGACGAGATACTCCTCGCCTTCCAGCTTCACGGCATTGCCCGCATAGCTGGTGAAGAGCACGCGGTCGTTCACTTTTACTTGGAACTCCACGCGTGAGCCGTTGTCGAGCTGGCGGCCAGCGCCGAGCGCCACAACCTTGCCTTCGGCCGGCTTTTCTTTCGCTGAATCAGGCAGGACAATGCCACCCTTGGTGGTGGATTCCGCTTCGCTACGCTGAACAAGGATGTGATCACCCAGAGGACGAATACTCGCCATTGCTTGCTTCTCCTTAGCAATCGTCAGGTGCGGCGATCATCGCCGCTTGTCAAAAATCGTGTTCGCGCCAAAGGCTGCGTCAGTTCTCGTAACTCGCGCGGCTCAGGTGCGAGAAGGTCTGCCCGAAAGGCTCAACTCTTCCTGCGAGTGCCTGCACTTGCCGTGGCGTAGGCGCCTGCTTGGGGAGCAGCTGCTCTTTCGCCTTCGCTTTGTTCTTCTGCTTCTCAACCGCACTCACCATGTGGTCGACAAAGCCCTTCAGCCCAGGGATAGCCTTGAAGAGCTGCTTCATCTGCGGCAGATGCTGCAAGACTTCAACCATCCGGCAAAAGGCTTCGATCAGCTCGGGCGTGGCAGGCGCGCCAGAAGGCTGCGTCAACTGCAAGTTGCCCTGAGCATCGAGACTCAGCTTCACCACTCCGAAGGGCGTGCCGATCGCATCGTTCGCGCCTTGCTTCAGAATCTCCATCGGATCGATGCCGAAAGCGGCGCCCACGTCTTCCAAAAAGTGGGGAGGGATATCGCCATCCTCACTATTCAACTCGATTGCCTCGAAAGACGCTTCGAAGTCGGGAGTCTCGTTCGATCCAGAGCCAGAGTCTTCGGGCTGGTCGTCGCCTTTGCCCTCGAAGAATCCGCCGATTCGATTGTTGTTCTTTTCACTCATAGCTGCTTGTCCTCCTGAGAGTCTTGCAGCACTTCCCGCACCAGCCGGAAAAGCTCGCGTACGCCGAAGGGTTTTTGCACCACGGCTCGCGCGCCTAAGCTGATCGCCTCGACCCGTAGCTCTTCGCTCGCCTCAGCGGTCACGAAAATCACGGGGAAGCCAATGCCTTCCGCCAGCCAGCGCCGATACACCTCTACGCCGGTGATATCCGGCAGATTGATGTCAAGGACCGAGAGGCCGGGCTGCTCTGTGCGTCCCATCTCCAGCGCTTCGAGGCCGCAACTCGCTTCGCGAATGCGGTAGCCTCGCTCGCAAAATGCTTCGGCGAGAGGCTGCCTGAGGGCGGGTTCGTCGTCCGCCAAAAGGATCGTCGCTGGTATGTGACTTGCAGCTTCCATCTCGACTCCAACGTCTCGACTCGTGCTTTCACCACTCGCTACGCGACATATGCAATGCCTGTGCCAATGGATTCGGCCTCGCGCGAGGTCTGGCGTGGAGAGCGCGCTAGATGTGGATTCTGCGGCAGGATTTGCATTTGCGCCGAGCGCTGCGCTGTCAAATCGGCACGCCCATCCGGCTCGCACCTGGCGATCTGCCGAGGTGGCAGCAGGGGAGGGGAGTGTGTCAGAAAAGGCGCGGAGCGCACTGGTTAGTGGCGCTATTTGCTTCCAGCAACAAGCGCTTCGAAACGCCGCTGTTGCTCTTCTGAGAGATTCTCAGAGATGGCGCGGCCCCAGGTCGCTTCATCCCCTTCTTCGAGTTCGCGCTCAATCTGATCTCGCTCTTCTTCGCTCAGCTCAACAGTATCGAGTCTAATCCGATCATCGACCGAATCTTCAGAGTACCTACGGAACTCTTGCTGCAACAAGCTTGCCTGACCCTCATCTGCATCAAGGTAGTTCGCAACCCAATCGACTTTGCCGCGAGATTCTAGCGAGTGTTCTTCAACGCGCATTCTGCGATAGGAATCTACGCCCATGACTGCTTGAGCTTCGAGATGAGCCTCCCGCTCGATTTTGTGAAGCTCTTGTTCAGATGCGCCGGCAGCGTCAGCCAGCAGATACTCACGCGTACTTTCCTCAGTGATTCTCGCGACTTCCTCGATTTGCCATTCTTCAACGCCGATGGTGTCGGCGATTGAGCGCAGAAAATCACTGGCTTCTTTGCCTGACGATTCTGCCTGTCGGTCAAACTTCGGTCGCAGCGATTCGATTTTCTGATTCCGCTTGGCTTCGGCTTGCTTGCGCAGTGCATCTTCGACAAGAAGGGTGAGCTCCTCGCTTGAAAGCTCCGCGTCAGTAGAGACGCCACCATCGCCCTCGGCTGAAGCACGACGACTATTTTCGAGCGCCTCAATGCGTTTCGAGAGCTCTAGGACGGACTCTTTAGCATCACGATTCGCGGGAGAGTTACCGAGCTGCGCAGAGGGCAGAGCCGACTCGCGCGGTGCTGCCGACTCCAAAAGCTGGATGCGCTCCTCTAAGCGTTCTAGCGCGTCGCTACTACTCTCAAGAGGGGGCGCATCGAGCACTAGATCGCGGCGATCGCGCTGTTGTTGGAAGAGAAATGCCAGGGAGAATACTGCTCCAATTGAAACACAGGCAGAGGATCCAACCGCCAGTGCTATCACTTTCAGATTGCTCATGTTCAGCTCCTTTGCTCGCTTCTCTGTCGCGTCGATCTTAGGTGCACAGTGCTCATTATAAGGAAGGGTGCGTCGAGAGTGAAAGAGGACGCTCATCCGATAATCGTATTGCGGCCTATCTTGTGCCGCGCACTGCGCATTCCGCGCGCCCTCACCAATTTCCCAACACCCGCGCAAATGCTACACTCTCCCCAGCACTTGGGGCATCGCGGGCCGTCCAGTAGGGCGTTTTTTTTTTCCCGGCGATGCATCAATATCAATAGCTGGAGCCCAGATGAGCACCCGCACGCTTGACGAGATGACCCTCGAAACCGCGCCTTCTCCCGAGGAGATGCGCGATTACGCCACGCGCAACAACATCCTGATCCTCGCTCACAGCTATCAGGAGGGGGAGATCCAGGACGCCGCGCATTTTGTTGGCGATTCGCTGGAGCTTGCGCGTATCGCGGCGAACGAGAAGCCCGAGAACATCTGCTTTTGCGGCGTTCACTTCATGGCGGAGACGGCCAAGATTCTCAACCCGCAGGCGACGGTCTTCGTGCCCGATCTGGAAGCCGGCTGCTCGCTGGCGGATGGCTGCAAGGCGAGCGATCTCGCGAAGTATCAGGCGCATCTGAAGCAGAAGATTGGCCGCGATGATCTGGTCACCGTCTGCTACATCAATTGCACGGCTGAGGTCAAGGCGCTTTGCGACTGGGTTTGCACCAGCGGCAATGCGCTCGAGGTGATCAACGCGATCCCCGCCGACAAGCCGATCCTCTTCGTGCCCGATCAGCACCTCGGCGCTTGGCTGCAAGAGCAGACCGGACGCGAGATGCACCTGTGGAACGCCACCTGCATGGTGCACGAGCTTTTCAGCGTGGAAGAGCTGCTGCGCTTGAAGCGCGAGCATCCCGACGCGATCACGCTTGCGCACCCCGAATGCCCGAAGAACATCCTGGCCGAATCCGACTTCGTGCGCGGCACCGCCGGCATGCTCCGCATCGTCACCGAGAGCGTGGGCGCGACCTACATCGTGGCGACCGAAGGCAACATGATCTACCGCTTCAAGAAGGATGCGCCGAACAACACCTACATCCCGGCCCCCGGCGCAAGCTGCGCCTGCAATCTCTGCCCTCACATGCAGCTCAACACCGAGGACAAGCTCTGGCACTCCCTGCAAACGCGCGGCCCCGAGGTGAACGTCCCCGCCGAGATCGCGTCGCGCGCGCTCGTCGCGCTCGAGCGCATGCTGAGCGTGAAGACGGGGAGTACAGTCAGGAAGAATTAGTGCCCCGCTCGTCTGGGCGGAATGATCTCAGGGCTCTTCGGGGCTTCTGGCGTTCCAAAGAGTGCTTGGAGTCTGGGCATCGGAGCTTCCTCGATCCGCTCATGTTTGCAGTACATGTAGGCGATTCGGAGCGCGGCTTCATGCTCGGGCATCGTCCAGCTATCCACTTCCGACAAGTAGGGCTTAATGCGCCAGTCGTAGTACCCCGTCGTGATTCCCATCGAATACTCCATGCAGGCGATCAGCAGTGCGCGACGCTCAGCCGATGACTCAGTGTTCTGCATCGCGTTGGTGAGCGACTGGAAGAACTCAGCGTGCGCCAACGCATCGCTAAGCTCACTGACCAGGTCAGCGATTCGCGGCGCGGCATAGGCAGGGTCAAAGTGTTCCGTGGGATAGGGACTGAATGTGCCCTCTTTGTAGTACAGCCAGTCACCCGTCGGCAGAAGCAGACGAGTGTGATAGATAGGAATCAGACCTGCGTAAAACCGCTCAAGGTCGATCCAGAGTTTTGTTAGTTGGTCGCTAGGTGCTCGATCGACAGCGGCCTGACCCGATAGAGGCCGCTTTAACTCCAAAAAGAGAACTTTTCCTTGAAGCTCTGGTTGCGTTGAGAGTTGCCTGACGGCGTCAGCAAGCGAAATGCCGGAATCGTCCTGCACTTCATCAAGCTGAGCAAAATGCCCTCTGGGGCGCACGAATAGAAACACGCATTGATTCGTTTGGGCGGCGAGCTGCATTGTCTCGAAGAAGTCGTTGCGCCACTCCGAATCTGATGGAGTATCCGTATTAACAGCCGGGAGCTGCTCCGCAGTGTCACGTTGCTCGGCCACGCCAGAATTGTTTGACACAATTCGCCCACGCTCAACGCTGCGCGCAGTCGAGCTACATGCCGCTAGACCGATAAAAGCCAAACTGCAGGAGACCCGCATGAGCCGACCAAAAACCACCCTCATAAAACGACTCCTCGATACAAAGCTCAAAGCATTAGGCCCATCGTGAAATCGCGAACTTGCTGTAGTCTGGGCAATCGCATCCGACCCCAAAATGGACTTGCATCACAGCTTTTGAGCGAAAGAAAAGTTCGACGTACAATGTTACCGAGGACGGGTTAGCCAATTTGTGCTGAACTTGAACATTGCCTGGATTGTTCGAAGTCCATCCTTGGCTAACTACATCGTTCCATGAAAGCTCGTCCTCCGACGAATCACCTTGAGGATTGGCTACATCTGTTGGGACAGCGATAACGTTCAGAACCTCGAAGTCACGAGCTTCACTACAAGTGTCTGGTTCCGGTGTAAGGCTCCTGATATGAATTACTGGCTTGCAAATATCTAACTCACCACTATCTGCGCCATCATCGAAAGGTCGGCATGGCACGGCTTGACTGCAACTAATTGCGTCAAGAAACTCTTGCACGGCATCGCGAATACTTCTCTCCCCAGCGGGAACATACAGATCTTCGCGCCATGAGTAGCCAGCCATCTTCAACGTTTTCTCCAAGCAACAGAATGCGATGTCACCGGCACTGGGATACTTGGTATATAGTTTCCAATCCTCGTACGAAAGCACAGGAGCATTGCGTTCTTTCATCTGCTTCTCGTAGGCTTTATGCTGCCCACGCTTCAAACAATCTTCGCACTTGAAGGAATCAAATGCCCTAGGGACGCCTCCCCCATTGATGTCGCTCTTGTTCAGGCTCGCCAGCAAAGCCATTTCCTCAAGCAGCGGCTCAATGTCTTTTCCTACGTCCATATCAAGCACTGGAAACCTACAAGTCGCGGACCAAGACTGGGAGCACTCCGCATCAGCGACGCCGAGGTAGTCTCCACAAATTGCGGTGTACTGCTCCAACTCAATTTTGCCATCCAACGCTTCGACGGAGGGAGCTGGAGTCAGGTGGCTGTTTTGAATGAGCCACTTTAAGTTTGTTAGGTCATCTGTTTCTTGCCCGATGGCGGCCTTCCAAAGATCCCTTCTGTCGAAATCTTCAGACCAGCAATCCTTGAATCCATGCCAACCCAGCGCTCTCCAATACTGGTCAACCACCCGTTTAGCAAGCGCGTTGAAGTACGTAATTGAATCAGGGTCCGCTTCCAGCGGTGACACCGTCCATGGGACAACCAAACAAGGGAATCTCTCCCTCTGTAGCTTGCTGCACTCCAGACGAAAACATTCTCTCGTAAAGTATACAAAAAACTCGTGATACTCCCTGATGTTGATAGGAACCCCACCGAACACGGGGCTTGGATCGGGACCACGAAGAACATCGATCGCTTCGCGCGCTCTTCTTTCGCAGCAGTCATCCATCGCCGCGCGAATGGCGTCACGAATCTCCTCTCGGATTCTTACAGCCTCCGCAGTGGGGTTAGCAGCACCCTGTACTTGCTTGCGCAAACATTCTTCGTCCAGTTTGAAGAACGGATATTCATCGCGCTTGAGCAAAACACAAAGTTGCCTCAAATCCTCCGCGATAAACTTGAGGCACTGCTTAGCGTTTGCTCGCCAAGTTAGTTCGGGCGACGGGAATCTAGATACTCCGTCTGGCCCCACGATCCCAGTTCCGGGGGGGCAGGTCTTCAGGATCAATTCCCTGTTCCCGAAGCCATTTCTCAAACTCTTCTGGTGTCATTGTGTGAGAATGCGGAAAGATGCCGTCAACATTGGGTAGAAAAAACACAGGCTGATCAGTCTCATCATCTTGTGCTTCAAATGAAAAGACGCGGCCGAATGCGTTCATTGACGGTGCAGTCCCGATGGATGCCTGATTAGGCAAGAATCGGGTAAAAGGAGTAGATCCCACGGCCTTTACTGGTGAAGGAAGTAACTTGTTGTCGCTGGTGGGGTTGTGCACATCGTGGAGGAGTTGCTGAAACACCGAAGCTTGCTTCCCACGGCTCACGACTTCGATTGGGTTCTCAATTGAGACTGCTAGATGCAACGGGGAACCGAGGCCGGCCATGGCCAGTGCAGCAACATCTTGTAACCGACGCTTCTTGGCCTCGGTACCATTTTCACCATCTAGCTGTGGAGGACGCTGATGATGAGTCTTGCGAGGTGGCTTTCCCGCCTCAATTCCACCGCACCCGCAGGATTCAGTTTGCTTCTTATTGATGTTGGCCATACGTAGCTCCGCATGAATTACATAAGTGGGCGTACCGGAACTTTGCATTACGGAATCGTTTGCACCCAGTTGTAGCCTTCGAGGATGGAGACCGCGCTCTGCGAATAGAGCAGCCAGCCTGCGACGATTGAGCCGTATTCAAACTCATCGGCTGCGGACTCATTTTTGTCCCATTCGACCAAGCGGCGCATGTTTTCCTTCTTCGTAATCATCGTGAAGCCGCCATAACCGAGGCTCAGCACGAACAAACGTGAAGAAAACACCGTGTCGTTCGGCGGGTCAACATCGTAGCTCGGAATGCGATCATTGATGAGCACGGGAACCCCGAAAATGAACATCACCGGAAGCTGGATTTGTCCGAGAACCGGGTCTGTGACGCGAATGTCTTTCCAAATCATATGGCGCGAGTCTTCGAAGAGCTTTTGCAGCGTGACCTGAGTGTTGCGGTCACACATGATCACCCTGCCGTAGGTGTTTCTCGCCGTGTTTCGGGAAAGAACGTCATACACCATGTCTCTGGTCATCGCAGGAGTCGAGGCGCCAGTATTGACGGTGATGATACGGTTTGCTGCGGCGATCTGACGGATGGTCGGCGGAGCGTTCGTGGCGGCGACGGTGTCGCACATCGCTGCAAAGGGGGCTTCTAGAAGAATGTTGTTTGCAACGCCCTTAAGCGTCGGCATTGCAGCTTCTGGCTTGCTGAGTACGCGCTTAGCCCATCGGGAAACGCCCAACTCGCTTCCCCAAAGCTTGACCGGAAAGCTTTCGATAGCCGGAGCATCAGTGGTCTGATCGACGATTCCTGTGCCATCCGGTGCGACAATGTTGGCGAGATCAAGCGGATGGTCAGACATGAGCGGCGTTGGATTGATTGCCCTAGCTACGCGAGTCTCAATCGCTTCTGCGCCTTCGAAGGGCATTCGGTACATGATTGACATGACCGGCTGCACGTTGATGTGGAGGCCCGATTCAATCAGAATGTCGCTCAGACTTGGTGCGTTGGGACCGAGTGCCGTTATTTTGCGTTCCCCCTGCCGGAACCTCCGGCGCTGTTGCCGATCAGCCCAGGCCAACCAGCGTGTGATTCATTACGGAAGGCAGAACCGCGACGCAAGAGAACGCACTCCACCAGCCAATTAGTGATCTAAAGCGTAGAAAAGGGGGGGCAAAGTCAACGCGAGAGTTCAAAAATAAATCGAATACTATGGCATGAAGCTGGGACGAACTGAGAAAGGGCTCTGGTTAGCTTCGCACTGCGTGCGCAAAGCCGTAGGGCTGCGCGGTCGCTACAGGCGCGGTGCTTGCGCCGGCGCGGATGTTGGCGAGTTGGGCGTCGATGTCGAAGCCAGCGTCTGCTGCGTCGCGGCGCTCAGCTTCCCAAAAGCCTTGGACAAGCTCAATGTTCGCCGTCGATTGATCCATCAGGCCAGCCTCAAGGAGGCCGCCGATGAAGTTTGAATAGGCGAGATACTCGCGCTGATGAATGCTCAGGGACATGCCGTAACCGCCTACGCGTAACCACTGGTAGCTTCCAGTGCGGACAATCCCCTCTCGGTATTGTCCTATCGGCAGATCGGCGCGATCAGCTTGAGCCTTTCTCAACCCTGCAAGCGATGGATGCGCAGGGACATCAGCAGGGCTTCCATATCATCCGGCATTTCGGCTTCAAACACCATCTCAGCGCCTGTTTTCGGATGCTTGATCTTGAGGCTCATGGCGTGCAGGGCTTGGCGGTTGATCAGGACGCGGTCGCCGCGCACTGGGGGTTCTTCGCCCTCTTCAACGCGCATGATTTCGCTCAGGCTGAGCGTGCTGGCGTTGGAGTAAAGGTGATCGGCGACGACTGGCCAGCCTCGGCTCGCGAGGTGAACGCGGATCTGATGCGTGCGCCCGGTTTGCGGGTAGACGTCAAGCAGCGCGTAGCCATCGAGCTTTTGGCGCGTGGTGAAGCGCGTGACTGCGGGGCGGCCCTTCTCTTTATTGATGCGCATGGCTTGGCCGCGACCGGGATCGCGCTCGATTGGCGAGTCGATCTCATCTGAATCGCGGATTTTGCGCGTCTTGCACTCAACGATCGCGACGTAGTGCTTCTCGACTTCGCGCTCGCGGAACTGGCGCTTGAGCTCGTCCAGCGCTTCTTGCGTGCGCGCACAGACGATCACGCCGCTTGTGCCTGAGTCGAGGCGATGCACGATGCCGGGCATGAGTCCAGCTTCATCGGCCAAGGGCAGCGAATCGCCGTAGCGCGCGACCAGCAGATTGGCGAGCGTTGCGCGGCCATCGAGCTTCTGCGGATGCACGACCATTCCCGGCGGCTTGGCGAAGACGATCATTGATTCATCTTCGAAAAGCACTTCGGCTTGCAGATCGGGATTGGGCTCCAGCTTTTTCGAGATGGGCGCGGGCTTGTTCACGCAGATCTGCATGGCGGCTACGACTTTGAGCGAGCGCTTGATCTTGCTCGCTGCGAGGCCAGCAATCTCAACGGCTCCAGCGTCAATCAGCTCGGCGACCTCCACGCGGGAGTATTCGGGCATGTTTGCTGCAAGCAGCGCATCTAGGCGCTTGCCTGCATCTTCGTCGCTTACGGTGATCTCGAATTTCTCGGCTGACTCGCTCATCTTCTTCCTCGTATCTCGCATCCCCAAAAGTGGGAACTCCGCAGCATAGCGGCGTTTGAGAACTTCGCATGAGGCTCTTGCATATCCTGAGCGAAGTCGTGATAATTCGCCTGCTTGGTGCTTCCCTAGCATCTGGCCCCCTTGGGTTCGCGGCCTAGCCGATCCTCTCGGACCCTCCCCGAAGACAATCTTTGAGCGCACCCCTGCGCAATGCGATTGCGTGCCAACCTTCCGGCGTAGGAAGACGGCGCCAGAGCGTGAGCCTTCGGCACCCAGCCTCCCCGCTGTGTTGGGGGCTTCACGTTCGCTTCCAGATGTATCCCCATGATCCTCACGACGAGGTCGATACGGTGAAGTCATTTATCATTTCAATCGCATGCTGCCTGGTGGCGCTTGTGGTTCCGGCGTTGCTGCGAGCAGCCAATCCTTATCCAACGATCTATCCCGAGGGCTGGGAGGTCGCTGCCGATCGCTTTCAGGTTGAGTTTGAGTATCCCGAAGCAGGGGAGACTGGCGATCCATTGGGTCTCGCGCTGGCCGTCAAAGAGTTTGACTCGTACTGGCGAGGCGGAAACGAGGCCCTGACCTTCAACTTCGTGCGCTTGAGCAAGAGCGATTTCAAGCGTGGCACGCGCGAGTTCTACTACATCTCTGAGTATCACCCTGAGAATGGGCCGACCTGGATTCGCATGAGCTTTGAAGCGAACCGCGATGGCGTGCCGACGGGCATCACGCGCGAAGTGATTGAGGCGCGCAAAGTTGAAGACGATGTGTATGGCGAGATGGATGGACTGAGCTGGATCTACTTGAAGGGCTCGCCTTGGTTCGATGTGCCAGCGAAGAATGGCGCGGGAATCAAAGACGAGAAGAAGCGCAGGCTCTACGACTTCGCTGCCTTCATGCGCAAGATCGGTGATCGCAAGGATCAGATCGACTGCCTCTGGGCTGCGAATCGCGCGCTCGCCGCGATCGAGAATACGCTCGGGACTGAGGCGGAAGATGAAGCGATTCGCATGGAGATGATGGAGTTTCTCTGCGATGCCTTCGGCTGGAACAAGAGCCTGCGCTTGGACGTTGGGCGAAGCTACATCTCGCATGGCAGCGACGTTGGCTTGATGCGGGAGATCGTGCCGGTCAATGATCGCGAGAAGCGCATCGAAGCGCTGGATGAGCGCCTTGAAGCAGAAGCCAAGATTGCGCGGCTGCGTCTCGCATCACGCTTCAAAGGCAAAGAACGCTGCGGCATGTCATGGGCGATGCTCTTGGCTGAGCAAGATCGTTTGCTCAAGCTGATCAGTGGGAGTGAGTTTGCGATTGCCCAGCGCGCTGAATCCGATGAGTGCGAAGCGAAAATAGCTGAGGAAGATGCGGACGACGCGAAGGCCATCGCATGCATTCGCGAGGACTATGAGGACAACGTCTACCAGATGTACTACCGCTTCGAGCGCGAAGCGAAGCGCGTCGATGAACTCAAGGCAGCAGCGCAAAAGTGCGAGAAAGGTTCCAAAGAATCGCTTGAAGCGTGGCAAGCCATTCTCGGCGACATCGAGGATGGCGATTGCTCGCAAGCAGCTGACGCTTTCGCATGGACGCTACTCAAGCCCTATTTGGCGAGCCTAGAGCAAGCCTATCTGCCAAAGATTCGCCTAGATCAAGCGACGCATGAGAATCATGTCAAGACGGCCAAGATCATCGCGAAGCTCTACGCGGAGTATCGGCCGCAGAGCATGGTGATTCGCATTTCGCTCGCGCAAGCGCACCTCTGCCTGAAGGAATACGATGATGCCCGCGCGAACGTCAAGCAAGCGCGGGAGATCGCAGGCAAGGACTTGAGCAGCGGCGAGAAGAGCACGCTCGACGAGATCGAAGCGGACATTGAGAAAGCGGAGCGGTAAGGTAGTTCTTGATGGGCATTGCCCGGCCCGCCGTCATCCCGAACGCCGTAGGCGGAGGGATCACCCATGCGATGAGTGCTGCGCTTTTCTTTGCGCACGAATCGCTCATCATGGAACGTGCAATCGCAGAAGACAGAATCTATCGCTGCGCACCGCCTCTCGGAACCTGCGCTTCCTGCGAGTCCGCTGATCGATTGCGCATATCGCCGCGCAGGTGTGCTCACTCCTCAGTCCTCGTCGCGACTTCGAAGCTCTGTCGGGTTGTCGGCGTTTCGCTTCCATCGAGATTTAGCCGCACTGCAAGCGTAGCGTTGCAATCCTGCCCCTGCGTACGGCGTCCAATTCTCTAGTGCGTCATTTGGAGAGCCCGAGGCACACGTGGAAGTGCACTGCTTTCGTCGGTTGCGGCAGCATCTACCTCGTTTGAAGTCGTAGCTTCGGCGGCCGAGGTAACGCCTATCGCGCCTGCGTCGTTGGCAGTTTCTAGCTGGTGCTCAGAGCGAGAATCTACATCGCCCTTGCTTTGCGCATGGCCATCCAGGTCCACTTCGTGCGCGCTTTCGTCCCGGAAGGCCCAGAGTGCTGCGATGGCTAAGAGGATGAACACGCTGGCGATGGCGATGCGTTGTTTCATGGTGGTGCTCCGGGAACATCGTGTTTCGATTTGGGAACGAAGTTGGCGCTCTCAAGGTTCGCTTTGAGGCGGAACATTCGCACATTCTAGCGCATTGACAGGCTAGGGGAGCGCTCTACAATCTCGCGTCCCGCTGCGCTGGAGGCGATGAGAGCGATTCTCGTGCCACGCCCTAGTTCAGCGGCGTCAGACAAAATCAATTGACCGCGGAGGAGTGACAGAGTGGCCGATTGTGTTCGCTTGGAAAGCGAATGTACCGAAAGGTACCGGGGGTTCGAATCCCCCTTCCTCCGCCACTTCTTCACGCGCGACCATGAGCGCGGGCCTCAACGCACCGGTGCAACTCGCACCGGTGTTTTTGTGTGATGCGCTCTGCAAGGGCAGTCTCGAACGAGGAGTTAGTTCGCGCAGAGGCGCTGGGACGCTGAGCCTCGCGGGAAGCGCGTTGATGCTGGTAGCCGAGCAGAATCACTGGTGTTTCTTCGCTGAATCTCAGCAACTGCTCTCTCCATCAATGAGTCGCCGTCATCCCGACGAGGGCGAAGCCCGACGAGGGATCTCACTCGCGGCTGATACCGCTTGCCACGATTGCACACCTAGCTCGCTCCCTGAAAAGCAATTCGTGTGCAAAGAAAAGCGCCACCGATTCTCGCAAGTGAGATCCCTCCGCCTTCGGCGTTCGGGATGACGGCAACGTATCGCGGCGAGAATACGCAATCCGCAATCCGCGAGGCCCGGCGTCCCAGCGCCTCTGCGCGAACCATCTCTCGATCTGAAAGGGAACGACGACCCCAACGCAAAACGCACCAGCCGTAGCCAGTGCGTTTGCGATTCGTTCAGTCTGATCAGCGCTTAGCTCGCAGCGAGCACGCCGATGATCGCGGTTAGCGCAAGATTGGCGATGGCCAGCGGCGTCAAGCGCTTCCAGCCCAGGGTCATGAGCTGGTCGTAGCGGAAGCGCGGGAGGCTCCAGCGCACCAGAATCATGAAGGCGAGCAGCGCGAAGACCTTGGCCAAGAAGATCACTGCACCTGCAAGGCCGCCCCAAGCGAGGTGCGCATTTTCCGCGAATGGCAGGAGCCAGCCGCCCAGGAAGACGAGCGTGAGCACCGCGCACTGGTTGATCATGGCGATGTATTCGCCCAGGAAGAAGGTGGCAAAGCCCATGCCGCCGTATTCGGTGTGATAGCCGCCCACGAGCTCAGGCTCGGCTTCCGGCATGTCGAATGGATGGCGGTTGGTTTCAGCAAACGCGCAGATCACGAAGATCACGAAGGCGAGGGGCTGATGCCAGATCATCCAGCCGTTCGCTGCTTGGTAATCGATCATCCCGTAGAAGCCAACCGTACCGAAGAGCATCAGCGCTGAGAGCAGCGAGATGAACATCGGCGCTTCGTAGCTGATGAGCTGCGCCGTAGCGCGCACGCCGCCCATTTGGCTGAACTTGTTGTTGCTCGCCCATCCGGCCAGCGTCAGGCCGTGGACGCCGATGCTGGTCGCAGCAAGCACGAAGAGCAGCGAGTATTGCGTATCGAAGATAACGAGGCGGCCGAGGTCAAAGCCCCCAACCGAGATCGCTGGTCCGAATGGAATCGCAGCTAGCGCAATGCCAGCGGGAACCATCACCAGTGCGGGCGCTATGCGATAGAGGAAGCGCTCGGACGTCGCCGGCATGAAGTCCTCTTTGAACATGAACTTCAGCGCATCTGCGAGCGGTTGAAGCAGTCCCCACATATGGAAGCCAGCGAGCGGGCCAAGCAGTTTCCAGTTCGGAAGCCCGACCATGATCGGCCCATAGCGGTTTTGGATGCGCGCAGAGATGCGGCGTTCCAGGTAAACCAACACAGGAACCAGACTCATGACGAATCCGAAGATCACTGCAATCTTGATAAAGCTCTCGACCACCGAAGTCCCCTTCGCCACAGTTTGTCATGTATGCGCTGCTGAAGTATAAGAGAGGTTTGCAACGCCGCAATACTCGGATGGTGATTCACGGTTCGGTTCGCTCAGGAGCAATATGTCGCTATTCCGCTATCTCCCTTACTGGAAGCGTGTGCGCGAGGACCTGCTCAATACGCTCGAATCGCTGGATGGCGCTGCCTTCCGTTACAGCGTTCATGCTGGGGTGCCGGGAATCGGGGATCTCGTATTGGAGCTCGCGAATACCTGCGGCGGCACGGTCGCGTGGCTCAAGGAGTCCGAAGCCGACCCGAAGCTGCCCTACAGCGCGGAAAAGATAAAGAAGCGCGATGAGCGCATCGAAGCCCTGATGGATGCTTTTCAGCAGCTCGACGAATTCTCAAACGGCATCACCCGCGAAGAGCTGACGCGCCAGCGTCCTCATCCCGACGGTGGCAACGAATACTTCAGCTACTACGAAGCCTACTTCGAGCTTATGCGCCACGAAATCTGCACCTTGGGGCGGATCGAGACGCACATGATGGTGCTCGCAGCGCAGGAAAAACGCGCTCCGACTTTCAGCTCAACGACGCGCGTCACACGCCAAGTTCCTCTTACCACAACGCAGGTGCTTGCGGTCAACGCAGCGATGCACGAAGACGAGGAGCCGAGGCAGGTTGGGCACAATGAATCAGCCCAGGAGCCGGACGCCAACGAGCATAAGGCTACCGCAGCGATCCAGCGCAAGCTGGGAGACATCGATAAGGTTGAAGCGACGAATCTGTCGCTCGTTCCCAAGCGCGATCCTGCAGACGAACCAGCCGTGATTGGAGAGGTGGAAGAAGAGGAAGACCCACTTGCCCGCTTTGCTCGAGACGGCACGATCGACAAAGATGACGACGATTTGACGAAGCTGATGGGCAAGCCTGGCCAATAGCTCGGCGCGGCCAGCAACGAGCGAGTGCGAGGAATTCTTGATATGCATCCTGCGCGCTCTCTACATTTGATACGCTGAGGGTGTACCGCGCGTCCGATGCACGCGCACACGCCTCCTGGCATCTGCCGTCGAAAGGGTGGAACATGCCAAAGTTACTGGCCCCGGGCGATGCGCCTCTGACGCTTCGTTTCGAGTCCAAGAATCCGATTACAAAGCCATTCCTCTGGATTCTGGCGCGGCTGATTGAGTTCATGTTCGGCTTCCGCAAAGCGCGCAAGTTCTACAAGATCACGCAAGATTTGGCCAAGAGCGGCGACGCGAGCTTCTTCGAGCGTTCGCTGCAAGCCATGAACGTTACTTGGGAAGTGAAGCCCGAAGAGCTTGCGAACATTCCAGCGGAAGGCGCGGTCGTCACGGTTTCCAATCACCCATTTGGAACGCTTGAAGGCTTGGTGCTTGCGGGCATCCTGCGCAGTCAACGCACTGATATGAAGGTGATGGCGAACCAGTTCCTGACGCGCTTTCCCGGCGCTGCAGATGAGCTATTCGCGGTCGATGTGTTTGGTGGCGAGGACGCAACTCGCTCAAACGTGCGCGCACTCAAGGACACCATGGGCTGGCTCAAGCAGGGCCACGTCATGGGCGTCTTCCCTTCAGGGGAAGTCAGCCGCTTCTCGATTCGCACGCAGCGCGTGGCGGACAAAGCCTGGAGCCCGATGATCGGGCGCATCATCCAAAAGACTGAAGCGACAGTCGTGCCGATCTACTTTGACGGCTCGAACGGCTTTCTCTTCCATCTGATGGGCTTCATCCATCCCAAGATTCAAACTTTGATGCTGCCACGCATCTTCCTGAATCAGGCGGGACGCAAGCTGAAGGTTCGGATCGGTAAGCCGATCCCCTTCGAGCGCCTCAAGGGCATCGAAGACACTGAGCGACTGATGGCCTCGCTGCGTCTGCGCACGTACATGTTGAAGGGCGAGAGCGGGATTCTGCCGGAAGATCAGGAGAGCGTGAACTCGTCGCAACAGCCGCAAAAGCTGAAGCCTTTGATCGAGCGCGACTCTTCGGAATCGCTGCAAGAAGAGATTGATGGTCTGCCCGACGAGTGCAAGCTGCACGACGATGGCAAGATGATCGTCTTCTGCGCGAGTCACGGTCAAATCCCGCGCATCATGCGCGAGCTCGGCCGTTTGCGGGAGTTGACCTTCCGCCAGGTTCAAGAGGGCACGGGCAACGAGACGGATGTCGATCGCTTCGACGAAACGTATCGCCATCTCTTCCTTTGGCACAAGGCCGACCTGGAAGTTGTGGGCGCGTATCGCCTGGGGCCAACCGACACGATCCTTCCCGAGGGCGGCGTCGATGGGCTCTACACCAGCACGCTCTTCAAATACAAGCGCAAGCTGATCGAGCAGATCAACCCCGCACTGGAGCTGGGCCGCAGCTTCGTGCAACCAAAGTATCAGCGTTCCTACTCGCCGCTCATGCTGCTGTGGAAGGGGATCGGCCTCTACATGGGGCAGAACCCGCGCTACCGCTACATGTTTGGGCCAGTGAGCATCTCGAATGAGTATCTCACC
>Ga0213866_10001318_pt1 | contig 18533 bp, 15 predicted proteins | sample PICome_11_FD_160079 | JGI IMG/M metagenome (GOLD analysis project Ga0213866, IMG submission 160079) | Coastal seawater microbial communities near Pivers Island, North Carolina, United States - PICO284 | ecosystem: Environmental > Aquatic > Marine > Coastal | place: USA: North Carolina...
CAGGTGAGAATGGCGGCCTGTTCGGGAGTCGTGGAATTGCCTTCACCGAGTGCTGTCGAAACAGCATCCATCAGCGGTTCACTGCCGGCCTCCAGAGCAGCCAGCGCAGCGAGTAGTGTTTCTGCCGTAACACCCTCGCCAGAGCCTCGCCCGCCGAAGCGTTCGAGCAGCGTTGACTTGACTTCGTCGGCGTCCGGGCGCATCAACTGATCAACTTCCATAGGACCATGGACAGGAACACGCCCCACAGTCCAAACATGATACAGAGCCTCACTTTGCTGGGAGGAGATTCTGCCTGCGCTTGTCCTGAGCGCACCAGCGCGAAAGAGCCGCAGGCCGGGCAGTCACCTGCGGGGCCCGCGGTCTGGCCGCGATAGGTGCAATCGGAGCAGTAATAAGTCATTGGGTCAGCGCGTGCTCTTCAACAGTTGTTCCACGATGCGTTCCAATTGCTTGAGGTTATTGCACTCTGCAGCGAAATGACAGGCTGTCTGATAGCGTGGCATCTCCGAGTCGCCCGTTCCCCAGGCCCGTCGTGACTCGGGATTTAACCAGATCACCTGTTTGCAGCGCTGGTACACGCTTTGGAGAATATCTATGCGGGGTTCGCCGCGATTATTCCTGGCATCCCCGAGAATGATCACGGTGGTGTTGCTGTTCAGGTCATCCAGGGCCAGGCGCGCGAAGTCCTCGAGGCTGCTGCCGTAGTCGGTGGCGCCACCATACTGCCAGTTCACCAGCTCAACCGCGCGGTCGACCGGATGCTGGTCGAACAACTCACTGACTTCGCCCAGGTGGTTGGAAAAGGCAAAGCTTCGCACCTTGGGCAACACGTCCTGCAGGGCATACAGGAACATCAGCAGAAATTTTGCGTAGGCGGCGACGGAACCACTGACATCGCAGACCGCCAGCACCTGCGGCTTGTTGCGACTGACCTGTCGAAAGTAGGTGTTGAACAGTACGCCATCGGTAGCCACGCCGTTACGCAGTGTGCGTGCCATGTTCAGCTGGCCGCGGCGGGTGCTCTTGCGTTTACGCCCGTACTGGGCGGCGAGTTTTCGCGCCATCCGCTGGACCAGTGCCTGCACGCGTTTCTGGTAGTGGCGTTCGATATTGTTGAGGCGGGTTTTGCTGAGAATGTCGTCCATGAACTGCTGGTTGCGACCTTCGGCATGGAGCAGGTACTCGCGGTCAACCAGGTCGCGCACCTGCTCTCGCAGCATGTCGCGGTAGCGCCGCAGTTCGTCCAGCGCCGGGCTGCCAGCTTGCTCCAGTTCGATCACGGCCTGGCGTATCTGGCCCTCACCCAGTTCGTCGAGAATCTTGCGGCTGAACTGGCCTTTCTGGGTGAACATCTCGATCTTGGAAAGACCCACGTTTTCTGCCGCCCGGCTCATGGCAATACTGAGGTTGTTGCGGTCGTTTTCCATCAGGCTCTGCATGAGCTCTGATTCTAGCAGTGCTTGCAGCTGTGGGGATTCGGCGGCGGCATCGGCCAGGGCGGTGTCGCCGCCGGCAGCACCCTCGCCCGGGGCGGCGCCGTCCTGTGGTTGTTCATCAGTGTCGCCGTTGGGTTGTTCGCCGGTCTCCCCGGTCTCCTCGCCTTGCTGCGCATCGCCTGAAAAATCCGCTAGCTCGTGAGTAAAGAAACGTTCGAAACATTGCAGGAAAACGGTTTCTTCGTGAGGCGTCTTGGCCAGTGCCATGGCAAGCCCGTCGCGCAGTCGCGTGCGATTGCGATAGCCAAGGGTCGACGCAACGTCCATGGCATCCAGCGTTTCTGCAGGCGACACCCGCACATCGTGGCTGCGCAGCACTTGAATGAAGTTGACCAGACTGGACTGCATGGCTAGTGCACAAGGTCAGCTAATCGTTCGACCGATCGCTGGCGAGTCGGGATCCCGGCTTGCCTCGCGCAACATACCCCTGAGTTCCGACTCAGCGCTCTCGATGTCGTCCTCAAACTTCAGCAACACGTTGAGCGTTGCTCGTACCAGTTCTTCGTCCAGATCGCAGGCATGTAACAGCAGCAGGCTGCGAGCCCAGTCGATAGTCTCAGAAATGGCGGGTGTTTTCTTGAGGTCGATTTCCCGCAGTGAATGCACAAACTGCACCAGCTGGTAGCGCAAATCCTCATCCACGTCGGGTACCCGGCTGCGCACGATGCGCTCTTCCAGTTCTACCGACGGGAAGGGAATGTACAGATGCAGGCAGCGCCGCTTCAGGGCGTCTGAAATGTCTCGGGTGTTGTTGCTGGTCAGGAACACCATGGGAGAGGTGCGCGCCTTGATCGTTCCGATTTCAGGAATCGAAATCTGGTAGTCCGAGAGTATCTCCAGTAGCAGCGATTCGAATTCGTAGTCCGACTTGTCTACTTCATCAATCAACAGAATCGCACCCTTGTCCTGCTGCATGGCCTTCAGCAGTGGGCGCGGCTCGAGGAAGTCTTCGGAGTAAAAGATATCTCCGAACTGGTGCAGGCGCTCCACCGACTCCGCCAGCCCGCGGGCGCCCTGCAGGAGGTCACCGAGTTTTTCTTTCAGTACCTGTGTGTACAGCAGTTGCTTGCCGTACTTCCACTCGTACAACGCTTTTGCCTCGTCCAGGCCTTCGTAGCACTGCAGCCTGATCAGCGGCAGGTCCAGCAGCAGTGCAGTGGTTTTAGCCAGCTCTGTCTTGCCGACGCCGGGAGGGCCCTCCACCAGGATGGGTTTGCGCAGCTGAAACGCCAGGAACACGGCTGTGGCGATTTTCTGGCTGCAAATATAGCCGTACTCTTCGAAGCCCTGCACGATGCGCTCGACAGTCTCGAGCTGTGGGAAGTCCTCAGTATTCAATGGATAACCTCTTGTGCCGACCCTCCATTATACGCGATGGCCGTCAAGAAAGGGCGCTGTCGTCAGCCCCCGGTCATGTTCATGAACCGGACAATTTGTGGCTCGTCCGGATTGTCGAAGTGATGGCGCTCGGGTTTGATGTCCATGGCGGACACGATTTCCCGTTTCAGGGAGTCCATGCTGACATCCCGTGAGCGCAACAGGGTTCTCAGGTCAACGGAGTGCTCATTGCCAAGGCATAGCAGCAGCCGGCCCTCTACAGTCACTCGCACGCGATTGCACAGATGACAGAAGTTATTGGTGTGCGGCGAAATGAAGCCGACCCGAGTTGGGCCCCCATCCAGCTGGTAATAGCGGGCGGGACCCGCGCTCCCCGAGGGATCACCCAAGGCTTGCAGTTGGTGCTTAGCGCCAATCAGGGTTCTGAGTTCGTCGGAGCCGCACAGACTCAGCTCGCGGTCGTGCTCAACGATGTTCCCCAGCGGCATCTCCTCGATGAAGGCGATATCAAGCCCGCGGTCGCGCGCAAATGCCACCAGGTCCAACACCTCGTCATCGTTGTGGCCGCGCATAATCACGCTGTTGAGCTTCAGTCGTTCAAACCCAGCCGCACCGGCAGCGTCGATACCGTCCACCACCTGGTCCAGGTTGCCGTAGCGGGTCAGTCGGCGGAATTTGCGCGCTTGCAGGCTGTCGATGCTGATGTTGAGGCTGCTCACCCCGGCGTCGCGAAGCGGTTGTGCCATCCTGGGTAATTGGGAGCCGTTGGTGGTCAGCGCCAGTTCATCCAGTCCAGGCAACTTGCCGAGTCTTTGCACCAGCGACAGGATATTGTTTCTCACCAGTGGCTCGCCGCCGGTCAGTCTGATTTTGCGCACGCCCAGTTCGACGAATGCCTGGCCCACCTGATACAGCTCTTCCAGCGACAGCACCTGCGCTTTCGGGACGAACTCCATGTCTTCTGCCATGCAGTAGACGCAGCGGAAGTCGCAGCGGTCTGTCACCGACAAGCGCAGGTAGTTTACCTGGCGGCCAAAGCGATCGATCAGTAGGTCTGGGATGGGTTCCATATCGGGCCTGAGTCTAGACGGTTACGTCTGTCCTCACCAGCCTGAGGATCTCGGTACACGCTTTACAGCGTCCGCGGCCTGCGACAGGATGGGCGCCATTGTCGGAGCGGAGCAGGGCATGCAAAACATCAGGATCGTGGCGTGTACCGTGTTGATCATGGGGCTTATCGCCGCCTGTGGTGACTCGACCGAGGATGGTCCGGTCAGCTGTGAACCCACCGACAACATCATTTCGATCTGTGGCCTGGTGGCGCCCGAGGATATTGAGCGCACGCCTGATAACCGCTGGCTGATCTTCGGATATTTCGATGAGCCAGGGGGCTTGTTCGCGCTGGATCCCGACACAGATAAGGTGACGCGATTGTTCGGCGAAGGACAGGGTCGTATCGCGCTGGAGTCCGGCTGGGGAGACCCTGCCTGCACGACGCCGCCGCCCTGGCCCCAGGTGCATGGTCTCGATGTGCGTGAGCGCGCGGATGGTCGCTGGCAGGTGCTGGTGGTGAATCACGCGGATAGGGAATCTGTGGAATTCTTCGAACTGGCCGCTGCCGCCGATGGCGGCCTGAACGCCACCTGGCGTGGCTGCTACGTGGCACCAGAGCAGTCGAACCTTAATGACGTGGTTGCACTGGGCGACGGGGGCTTTTTGGTCACGCATATGGCTGATACGGACATCCCGCCCTGGCGCCTGTTGCAAGGGCTGATGGATATCGATACCGGCCATGTCTATCGCTGGCACCCCCACGATGGGCTGTCGGTAGTGCCCCAATCACAGGCGAACTGGCCCAACGGCATCGCGCTGGCAGCCGATGGGAAGAGCTTTTACCTGAATGAGTACTTCGGCAACCGCATGCGACATCACCAGCTGCCTGGTGGGGAACTGCTCGGTGAGTCCGAGGTCACGCAGCCTGACAACGTGGCCTGGACCGAAGACGGCAAGCTGCTGGTGGCTTCACATCCCGTTGGCCTGGTAGAGCTGTTGGCGTCCCTGGAACAGGCCAATGATGCGCCCAGCCTGTTGCCCTTTGATGTTATTGAAGTCGACCCGGCCACGCTGGCAACTCGGGTGGTCATATCGCGCAACGGCGCGCCCATGGGGGCGGGCACGGTAGCGCTGCAGCACGGAGACTACATTTACATTGGGTCTTACACCGGTGATCGCCTTATCAAGGTGCCTCTCAACTGATGCCCATGCGCACGGTATCCCTCTGGCTGGGGCCCGGGCTGGCGTTGCTCTTTGCGGCCTGGCTGGAGGCGCTGGGTTACGGTTGGCCGATGGCGATCGTGCTGTTTGTGGCGGTGCTCTGTGTTGTCTGGTGGGTGTTCGAACCCATTCCCATTCCCGTGACCTCTTTGTTGCCCCTGGCCGTATTGCCGCTCACCGGGGTGCTGACACCTGCCGAGGTGGGCCAGGCCTATGGCTCCCCCCTGATTCTGTTGCTGTTAGGGGGTTTCCTGCTGTCCAAGTCCATGGAGCATTCCGGGGCTCACAGGCGTATCGCGCTGGGCATGGTCAACCTGTTCGGCGCCCATAGTCCCCGCAGGCTGGTGCTCGGATTTATGGCCGCGGCTGCGGTACTGAGTATGTGGATATCCAACACCGCGACAACACTGATGCTGCTGCCGGTAGCGCTCGCCGTGCTCGATGGCACCTCGGATCGGGAGCGACTGGCGGTCCCCCTGTTGCTGGGTATGGCCTATGCCGCCAGTGTTGGGGGTCTGGGTACGCCGATCGGCACGCCTCCCAACCTGATTTTCATGCAGGTTTACCAGGAATACACCGGCGAGGTGGTTACCTTTACCCAGTGGATGAGCTGGGGTGTGCCGGTGGTGTTGGTGATGGTGCCGGCCATGGCTGTCATCCTCACTCGGGGCATGGGAGGCCGACTCGACATCGAGCTTCCCGCCGTGGGCGCCTGGCGGACCGAGGAGCGCCGGGTGATGCTGGTTTTCGCGGTTACCGCACTGGCCTGGATCACCCGCAGTGAGCCCTTCGGCGGCTGGCGCACCTGGTTTGGCGTACCCTGGGCCAATGACGCCTCAGTGGCGTTGCTGGCAGTGGTGGTGATGTGCCTGATTCCTAATGGTCGCGGGGGCAGGTTGCTGGACTGGGAACGGGCCAGCACCATCCCCTGGGGCGTGTTGTTGTTGTTCTCTGGGGGTATCTGCCTGGCCAAGGGCTTCGTCAATTCAGGTCTCAGTGAATTGATCGGCGCGGGCCTGGCGGGGCTTACCGATATGCCCCTGTGGCTGCTGATTGCGGCGGTCTGCCTGGCGGTGACTTTCATGACCGAAACCACCTCCAACACCGCCAGCACCACCTTGCTGATGCCGGTGCTGGCGGCGGCTGCGTTGGCTGCAGGCCTGGCGCCGGAACTACTGATGGTTCCCGCAGCGATGAGCGCAAGCTGTGCGTTCATGCTCCCAGTGGCGACAGCGCCCAACTCGGTGGTGTTTGGCAGCGGGCTGATTACCACCGCGCGCATGGCCAGAGAGGGGGTGGCGCTTAACTTCCTGGGTGTCGCGGTTATCAGTACCGCCTGTTACCTGCTGCTCACCTGACTGACAAATCGAGACATAAGCGGGTCAGTGGCGCTTCTTGCAAGCCCTGGTGACTGTATCGGTCATTGTTTGTCGGTATTCCCGTAGTAAGGTGGCCAACCTGTAAGGCAGTCACTGCCGGTTGTCGATTGAGGTGCTCAATGAACAAACGCTATCCCATGCCCACACCCCATGGCTGGTACGCCGTGGCCTACTCCGACGAGCTTGCCGTGAGCGAGTCACGGCCAGTGCGGTATTTTGGCAAAGAACTGGTGCTGTTTCGTACCGAGTCCGGTCGCGCCTCCCTGCTCGATGCCTACTGTCCGCACCTGGGCGCGCACCTCGGCTACGGCATTCATGAAAACACCGGCAGGGGAGGCGGCATCGAGGGCGAGTCGATTGTCTGCCCCTTCCACGCCTGGAAATTTAACGGCGATGGCGAGTGCACGGATGTGCCCTACGCCAAGAATATGCCCCCGAAAGTCAAAGGCACCCGGTGCCTGACGTCCTACCCGATCACCGAGACCAACCAGATCATCTGGGCCTGGTACCACCCAACGGGCGAAGCACCTCACTGGGAGGTGGTGGAACACGAGGAGGCCAATAGCGACGACTGGGCGCCCTTGCAGCGCTACGAGTGGCATATCGCCACCCATCCGCAGGAGATGGCCGAGAACGCGGCTGACCCCGCCCATTTCCGCTACGTGCACCGCACGGCGACGATGCCCCAGTGGGAGACTACCTACGATGGCCCGCGTTCCCGGGGTGTCCAGCGGGCCAAGATGCCCACCCCCCGGGGCGAAGTGAACGGGGCGATCTACACCAATTCCATGGGCCCAGGACAGGGCTTCACCAAATTTGAAGGGATAGCCGACACGTTCCTGATGGGGCTGACCACGCCCATCGACGACGAAAACGTGGTGCTGCGCTTTGCTTTTACCCAGCCCAAGGTTGATGGCGAGGTCCGCGAGGGCGGTGTCAATGCGGCAATTGTTGCCGACATCGTCGGACAGCTCGAGGAAGACAAACCCATCTGGGAGCACAAGGTGTATCGCCGCTTGCCGGTACTGTGTGATGGCGACGGACCGATCGCCAAGTTCCGCAAGTGGTATGGGCAGTTTTACAGCGATTACGACACCAGCGCTCTTTAGTACCCAGAACCACAGCGGCGCGTTTCGGACCCGCCGGCTGCGGTATCATGCCGCCTTGCCCAAGGAGGTTGTATGAGTCCGCAACGCAGAGCACTGATTCTGGTGCTGATACTCGCCGCTGCCGCGCTGTTGTTTCCTGGCGTGACCCAGCCTGTGCTCACCCTGACAGGTGATATCGACAAGTCACAAATCGCCAGCCTCGGCATCGACCTGATCGCCGGGGAAGGCGCCGATAGCCAGACCCGCCAGATGCTGGCGATGTTTTCCAGCTTTCTCGGCCTAGACCAGATAGAGGGTCAGTTGCGTGCCTACGAGACCACGCGCTCGATCTGGGGAACCGTGGAGCAACTGGCTCGCACCGGCAATCCGGTGGTGGCCTTCCTGATCGTATTTTTCAGCCTCGTCATTCCGGTGTTTAAGCTGCTATTGCAGAGCGCCAGCCTGCTGTTACCCCAGCCCTCCTGGCGACGGCCGGTACTTGAGCTCAATGCGCAGCTGTCAAAGTGGTCCATGGCCGATGTTTTCGTGATGGGATTGCTGGTGGCATATATGGCCGGCAGCGCCTCTGGCCAGATGGGCGAGCTGCTCTACACCGATGCCCGGCTGGAGCCGGGTTTTTACTATTTTCTTGGCTACTGCCTGTTCTCGATCGCCGTATCCGGGCTGATGCGCGAGCCGCGGGAGGTGGCCTCATGAACCGCCTTGTGCTGGTCTTGGTCGCGGTCTGCGCACTGACGGCCTGTTCGGGGGGCGGTGGTGGCGAGCAGACCGCGCGCGTGTCAGTGCAGGCAGAACTCCCGGTGGCTGACGCCTGGGCCTTACTGAGTGATTTCAGCCTGGCGCACAACTACGTGCCGGGCCTGTCCCGGACTGACATAGTCTCGCATAAGCGACATGGTACCGGCGCTCATCGCCGGGTGTATGACGCCGACGGCGACTTCATTGAAGAGACCATCACCGCCTGGGAAGAGGGGGCTGGTTTTACCATTCGCCTGCATCAGGGGGATGCGCCGATGGCGCCTTTCAAGGCTGTGTTCTTTGACTATCGTATCGATGCCGCGGGTGCGGGTCGCACCGATATTGCCCTGGCGTTGCGTTTCGAGATGCCCCTGGGCGGGTTCGGTCATTGGATCGGCCAGGCGTTCATTATGCCGGCCATGGAGTCTGAGCTGACCCTGGTAGCGGCCGGTATGAAGGCGTATTACGAGACGGGTGAACCGGCCAGCGACGCTGACCGTGAACGCCTGGCGCCGCAGGTCGCGGTGACCAGCGGCGCCAACGGTGAGCCTTAGATCAGGGCCATCATGGTTTCTGCTGAGCTGACATCGACGCCAGGGCCGGCTTCGACGTTCAGGTGGCTGACCACGCCGTTGTCGACAATCATCGCGAAGCGCTGGCTGCGATGACCGAGGCCAAAGCCGGAGCCGTCCAGTTCGAGTCCGAGGGCGGTGGTAAACTCGCCGTTGCCATCGGCCAGCATCATGATTTCTTCGGCGTTCTGGGCTTTGCCCCAGGCGTCCATGACAAATGCGTCGTTCACTGCCATACAGACGATGCTGTCGATGCCCGCGGCCTTGATCTTGTCTGCATTGACCACGTAGCCAGGCAGGTGGGTCATCGAACAACCGGGCGTGAATGCGCCGGGTACCGCAAACATGACTACTTTTTTGCCGCCGAAAATCTCGTCGGTGCTGATATCTTGTGGTCCTTCTGCGCCCATGACTTTCATGGTGCAAGCGGGGATTGTGTCGCCAACCTGGATAGACATCGTCAACTCCTTGTGTGTGTGTGGGATCTTACAGGCCGAGGAATAATAGCAGATGACTGACTGCCCGCACTGCCCCTTGTGCCGGGCAGCTGAGACTGCGCACTATTGGCAGGACCGGCGGCGCAGCTACCTGAGCTGTGCCTGCTGTGAACTCGTGTTTGTGCCCCCGCAAGAGCACCTTGATTCTGCCGAGGAGCGCGCCGAGTACGACTTGCATCAGAACAGCGAGAATGACGCTGGCTATCGGGCATTCCTGGGGCGGCTAGCTGAACCGCTGCTCACAAGACTGCCGGCGGGTGCCCGGGGCATGGATTTTGGCTGCGGTCCCGGTCCGGCCCTGGCGGCGTTGCTGGAGGAAGCGGGTCACCCGGTGATTCGGTACGATGTGTTCTACGCCCCCGACCCCCAGGCGTTGTCATCGACGTATGACTTCATTACCGCCACCGAAGTGGTTGAGCATCTCTCGCAACCCGGCTCAGAGCTGGCGCGCCTGTGGTCGCTGCTGCGACCGGACGGCTGGCTGGGCGTGATGACCAAGCTCGTTGCCAACCGCGACGCCTTCACTCGCTGGCACTACAAGAATGACCCTACGCATATCAGCTTTTTCAGCATGGCCACCTGGGAGTGGTGGGCTGAGCAATACGGGGCAGAACTGACCTTCATTGGCAGCGACGTGATGCTGCTGCGCAAACCGCCGGCTTAGTCTTCGTCCGCAGCGAGCATATTGGCATAGATGTTTTCGCAGTCCCGGTAGAAGCTCATCTGTTCCTCGCCCAGATAGGGCGCCACCATGGTCAGTAACTGCAGCACACCCTGGTGAATGGTCATCTGCGGGTCCCTCTGCCCGTACAGCAACTGGTCATAATTCAACCAGAAATTGAGCACCAGGGTCATATTGTCTACCAGACTCAACAGCTGCTGGTCCTCGGCATCGATCACAGACTGCCGGGTCAGGGCGCCACAGATGGCGAAGAGCGTCGCGCGCTTGAGTTGCATCAGCCGGCGAAACCGTCGGCTGATGTCAGGGTAGCGATGCAGGATGTCATCGAGATTGTGATAGAGAAACCGGTACTGGTACATCTCCTCAAGGACCACGTAGAGGTAGTACCAGTTGTCCTCCACGTGGCCCCGGCCGGAGCCCAGCGGCACCTCGATCGGTGCCGCCAGCGTGCCGCTCAGGGCCACCTCATACTGGTGAAACAGCTCGGCAATGATCTGGTCCTTGCCCTTGAAGTGGTAGTACAGGTTACCTGGGCTGATATCCAGCTCATTGGCTATATCGATGGTCGTGGTGTGCGCCTCGCCTTCTTCGTTGAACAGGGTGAGGCTGGTGACCAGTATGCGGTCACGCGTTTTCATTCACGCCGCCGTCAGGTTTTGCGCGTGGTCTTGCGCCCAGGGGCCGTGCGGGCCGTCGCCTTGCTGCGGGAGGGTGCCGTTTTGCGCGTTGTGGCTTTCTTGCGTGTGGTCGCGGTTTTGCGTGCGGCCGCTTTCTTGCGGGTGGCTTTCTTCCGGGCTGGCTTCACCGTCGACTGTTCTGCCAATGCGGTGGTCAGTGCGTCAACTTTGTTGGCCAGGCGGTCGATCTTTTCATGCAGGGCCAGCAGGTCTTCGCCGCGGGCTGGCCGCTGCAGGTTGAAATTGTCCCTCACTCGGTTAATGCGATCCTCCACAGAGCTGCGTGCCGACTGACCGGCAACCAGCGCGTCCCGTGCTTCCTCTTCAAGGGCAGCACCGGCCTTGACCAGGTCGCGAAACAGCTTGGGGGGCTCCACACCGGCTTTTTCCAGTCGGCCCTGGGCTTCATCGACCGCTTTGCCGTAGGCGCCGACGCCTGCGAGCCAGATGTTCTTGGCGATTTCGCCCGCCTTGTCAGTCACCTTGTTCTTATCATCTTTCATGACTACCTCCTGACCGGGCTGTATAGGTGAAGGCGCATTAAACCAGATTGCCGGGCAAAAAAAAGGGGGTCACTAAGTGACCCCCAAAAAGATCCCCGAGAACTGGGGATGAGTGAACCTGGATGGTTTACGCTGCGGACTTGAAGCCCACTGACTCACGCAGATCTTCGAAACGCGCCTTGACCTTCTTCAGCTGGGCATCCAGCTTCTTGCGGTCAGCAATGGCGTCGAGCTCAAGCTTGGGCAGTTCGATCTCTTCGAGAGCACCCTTGGCGTTTTTCTCAACTTTCTTGCCGCGCTTGATCAACTCTTTGTACTGCTTGTCAGCCTTGGCGCGACGGGCTTCCAGCTCTGACTGCAGGCTGTTGAACTGCTCTTGCACCTGGTCGAAAGCCTTGCCGTAAAAGCCGAGGCTGGCCAGGAATGCGTTGCGGCTGGTTTCCTGTGCATTGTTAGCGAATTCGCGCGCTGATTTCTCAATTTCGTTCAGACGGCTTTCTGCCTTGCGGCCAGCCTTGCGGACGTCGCGCTCAACGGCAGCAGCTTTGTTCTCAACCGAACGAACGCTGGCGCGTACTTTGGACTTGGGAGCTGCCTTACGCTTGGCAGTGGTCTTTTTCGCGGTAGCCTTGCGAGGTGCAGCTTTTTTGGCGGCGGCCTTGCGCTTAGGTGCAGCTTTCTTGGTCTGTTCAGCCATGATCATTCTCCTGTCTGGTCTGGTATGTCGGTGAATCAAGCCACCGTAGATTCGAAGGCTACGTCGAAGAATTAGAATAAACATACTAAAAACCTACCTTTTTCCTCCTATCCGTCGCGGGTTTCACTGCGTATTCAAGCACTGGTAGGGAACATTCCCTCCAAACGCGGTCCGTTTCGCGACGGGCTGGTTGGTCCCCCGTTCAGGTTGGATTAAGGAGCCGGTAATAGGCTCTTAAGTGGAAAATTTTCGGAGATCGCAGTAATGACTCCCCAGTGGCGAAAGAAATGGTTGTTGACCCTGCTGGTGCTGGTAGTCGGCTTTGGAGCGTCCTATGGGCTGCTGGTAGGCAAACCGGGGCCGGCTCCCCAGGCCCCACCCGAGCAGCTGGCGCCCAGCGTCGACGTGGTCGCGGCCCAACCGGCGCCCCGGGCACTGACCGTCACCACGCAGGGCACGGTGCAACCGCTGCTTGAGATCAATCTGGTCAGCCAGGTAGCCGGCAGGGTGATCTCCACTGCTGACACCTTTGCTGCAGGGGGATTTTTCAGCGCCGATGAACCCTTGCTGCTGGTAGAGGAAGCCGACTACCAGTTCGCTATCGCTCGGGCCGAGTCACAGGTGGCATCTGCCCGCCAGCGCCTCGCAGAGGAGCGTGGCCGTGCCTTGCAGGCAGAGCGCGAGTGGCGGGATCTCGGGACCAATCAGGCTAACGAACTGTTCCTGAGGAAACCCCAGATCGCAGCGGCCGAGGCAGCGCTGCGCGCCGCCGAGGCCGATCTGGGGGCAGCGAGGCTGGACCTGGCCCGCACGCGAGTTTCTGCGCCGTTCAATGGCCGTATCAGCGAGAAGCACGTGGACGTTGGTCAGTACGTTGCGCCCGGCACACCGGTGGCGCGGGTCTATGCCACCGATGTCGCGCAGGTGAGGTTGCCCCTGACAGACCGGCAGGTGGCACTGCTCGATTTACCGCTTAGCTATGACAACACCGATAGCGTTGAGGCCGCTGGCGCTCGCGTGGTGCTGGAAACCAAGTTCGCCAACCAGAATTGGCAGTGGCAGGGTCGTATTGTGCGCACCGATGCCAGCATTGATATCAACAGTCGCGTGGTTTACGCCGTCGCGGAAATCGAGCGTCCCTTTGCGCGCGAACCCGGCAGCGAGCGCCCCCCCTTGTCGCCGGGGCTGTTTGTCAATGCCACCATTAATGGTCGCCAGATAGATGAGGTGGTGGAACTGCCCCGTAACTCCCTGCGCACTGATGGCACCGTACTGGTGGTGGATGCCCAGCAGCGGGCGCAACCGCGCGCTGTAGAGGTGCTGCAGAGCACGGCCAGTTTGATGTGGGTGCGCGGGCTGGATCGCGGTGATCGCGTGATCGTCAGCGATCCCTCCATCGCGGTCGCCGGCATGACGGTGACTGTGAACGAATCCGCGGTGCTCGCCGGACGGGGACGCTGATCATGGGTGGTCCCGTGCGCTGGTTTATCGATAACCCAATAGCCGCCAATCTGCTGATGGTGTTCCTGATCATCGGTGGCATTCTTGGCGTGCCGGCACTGGACAAGCAGTTTTTCCCGGAATTTGAAATCAACCGAGTCAGCGTAAGCCTGGCCTATCCGGGAGCCGGCCCCAGCGAGGTCGAGGAGCAGATCTGCGTTCGCATTGAGGAGGCGATTCACGACCTTGGCGGTATCAAGGAAATCAGGTCCACGGCCCGGCAGGGAATGGGCACCGTGCTCATCGAAGCCGAGCCCGATTACGACATGCAGCGCCTTACCGCCGAGATCAAGACGCGGGTGGACGCTATCAACACCTTCCCCGCCGACGCTGAGCGCCCGGTCGTCAACGAGATCGCTTATCGGCACCACATGGCGGTGGTATCCCTGGCCGGGGACCTCGGCGAGCGCGAGCTCAAGGAACTGGGGGAGCAACTCAGGGACGACCTTGCGCGCCAGTCCTATGTGTCAGTGGTGGAGTTGGCGACGCCGCGCCCTTACGAAGTGTCGGTGGAAATATCTGAATACACGCTGCGCCGCTACGGTCTGAATTTTTCCGACGTGGTGACGGCGATCCAGGGCTCATCGCTTAACCTGCCGGCGGGCGCCATCAAGGCCTCGGATGGCGACATCCAACTGCAGACCCGGGGCCAGGCCTACGATCGCTTCGATTTCGAGCGCATACCGCTGCTCACCACCCGCGAAGGTACCCAGATTGTGCTGAGTGATGTGGCAACCATTGTCGACGGCTTTGAAGACGTTGACGTGCGCACTCGCTTCAATGACAAGCCGTCCCACAACCTGCACGTATTTGTCACCTCCAATCCCAATACCCTGAAAACCAGCGAGACGGTGCACACCTGGGCACAAGAGGCGCGCAAGCGACTGCCCCCGGGCGTTGAGCTTTCGGTTTGGCGTGACTCGTCGGTGCCCTTCAAAGGCCGCATTGATACCCTGCTCAAAAACGGCATTGGAGGTTTGCTGCTGGTATTTTTGGTGCTGGTGCTGTTCCTGCGTCCCAAGTTGGCGATGTGGGTGTGTGTGGGCATTGGTGTGGCGTTCATGGCCACCCTGTTCCTGCTTCAGTACACCGGCGTCAGCCTCAATATGATTTCCCTGTTCGCCTTCCTGTTGATACTCGGGATCGTTGTGGATGACGCCATTATCGTGGGGGAGGCGATTCATTCCCGGCAGATGGCCGGCGAATCCGGGGCCAAGGGCGCTCTGAACGGCGCGCGCAGTGTGATCAAACCGGTCATGTACGCGGTGATCAGCACCATGATCTTTTTTGCGCCGATGCTGTTCATGCCCGGCGACATGGCCCAGGCCGCGGCCGCGATTCCGGTGGTGGTTATCCTAGCGCTGGCGTTTTCCCTGGTTGAATGCCTGCTCATCCTGCCGCCGCACCTGGCCCATATGGCGCCACCCCGGCCCAGTCGATTCGCCCTGTTAAACCGCCTCGAGGACGTCCGGCAGCGCTGCGCAGACTCGATGACACGGTTTGCCCGCGACGTCTATCGACCGTTCCTTGCTCGCTGCCTGCAGGCCAACTTGTTGGTGGGGGCCATCTTCCTCGTTGCCTTGTTGATCAGCTTGGCGCTGTATGCCGGTGGCTGGCTGAGAACCGGGTTTTTCCCGTCGATTAACTCCGACGAGGTGCAGGCCGAAATAGAATTGCCCGAAGGCGGCGCCTACGCCGACACCGTACGAATTCTTCGGCAGGTGGAATCCGCCGCGCTGGCAGTGAAAGCTGAGTACAACGGTGACCCCGCGCTGAACGCATTTGGCCCGGTAATCGGTCACATCGACTCTCGCGGGCAGGGAAACAGCATCGACGTTACCATCGAATCGACGTCTGACCTGGTCGACACCCGGGAGCTGGCCGAACGCTGGCGTGAGCTCATCGGCGATATAAACCCGGTGAAGGCCTTCCAGCTCGATTACACCATCAATGAGATGGGCAAGCCGATTCGCCTGGTACTGGCGTCGTCCTCGATAGACGAACTGCGAACGGTATCGCTGGAATTGCGCCAGGCCCTGGAAGCCTATCCGGGGGTCTATGACATCAACGATACCCTCGATTCGCCACGCGAAGAGATCGTGCTGGATCTCAAGCCTGCGGCAGAAAATCTCGGTATCACCCTGGCCGACGTGGCCAGGCAGGTACGGCAGGCCTTCTTTGGCGCCGAGGCCCAGCGCATTCCCCGGACCAAGGAGGATGTGCGGGTGATGGTGCGGTATCCGGAGTACGAGCGGCTGTCGGTCGAAAACCTGAGTGATATGCGCGTACGCACGCCCAGCGGCACAGAGGTACCTTTCGACACAGTGGCCGAGATTCGTTACCAGCCCGGCTACCAGACCATCGAACGATTGAACCGCAAACGTACCCTGGAAGTCAGTGCAGACGTCGCCCGCGGCACCTCCGACCCCAGGGCCATCGTCGATGAGATTACCCGAACGCGTATGCCCGAGTGGCGCGAGCGATTCCCTGGGCTCAGCATGGGCCTGGACGGAGAGCTTCAGGAGGAGTCGGACTTCATGGGCGCCATGTTGCGCTATATGGGGCTGTCGATGTTGGTGATCTACGCGTTGATGGCCATCCCCTTCCGCTCGTACTGGCAGCCGATTCTGGTGCTGACGGCGGTGCCCTTCGGCATTATGGGGGCGATCTTCGGGCACCTGATCCTGAACTGGCAGGTGAGCATGTTCTCGCTGATGGGCGTCATCGCCTGCGCTGGTGTGGTAGTCAACGACAACCTGGTGTTGATCGATCGCATCAACCAGCTTCGAGCGGCGGGACACAGCGTTCTCGACGCGTTGCTGCAGGCAGGGGAGGACCGCTTTCGTCCCATTATCCTCACCTCACTGACGACCTTCATCGGACTGCTGCCGATCATGGCCGAAACCAGTGTTCAGGCGCAGTTCCTGATTCCCATGGTCACCTCTCTGGCATTTGGGGTGTTGTTTGCCACGGGTGTCACCCTGGTGCTGGTGCCGAGCCTCTATCTGCTGGGTGAGCAGGCCTTCGCTCATGTACTGCACCGCCGGCAATCGCTCCCCGACGCTATCGACGGCATCTGACGTCGCCGATGCCCCGCTTTCTGGCGGATTCGGCCCCCTGAGCATGGATGAGATCGGATCTGGCAGTCCCCAGTAATGCCTTACCGGTGCACGGGAGGGATGTCGCGCCCGTCTAGCTTTCCAGCTGTGTTACCGCCTCGCGGATGCTGCTTACCACATGGGGGTCGAAGCGCGTTCCTGCGCCCTCCTCGATGAGTGCCACCGCCTGGTCAGGGGTACTGCCGCCGCCGATGTGCTGTTCAAAGGCATCCACAACGGCGGCGATACGCCCGGCGAGGGGAATTGCCTCTCCCGCCAGGCCCTGTGGGTATCCGGTTCCGTCCCAACACTCTTGGTGGCTTTCGATAACGTCACCCAGCGCAGAGAGATAGCGCTTGCGAGCTGCGGGCAGGTCGTCGTTGTCGGCAATGAAAGCGCGAAGTTTGTTTGCTGCCAGTTTCTTCACGCCGGCAGGCAGTGTGGGGTCGGGGGTGGTCTGCGATTCGCCGCCCCGCACGTGCACCAGGCCCACGTCTCGATTCGGTACCGCCAGGGCCAGGGCGTCGATGTCCTTTTTCGTCAGGCTGGATTCGGAGAGGGGGGTGGCCGCCATCGCCGTGGCCAGCAGGCGAGTGAGCTCGGTTTCGTTCACGCTTCGCGGCACCGGGGCCTCATCTGCGGCGCCGCTGGTGGCAGCCAGACCGCCAGCAACCAGGCCCGCGGTTTCCCGCAGGTGTTGTTCAGATTTCTCTTTCAGTTTGGCCTCGCGCTCGATCTCAATCAGTGCGCTGGATACCAGGCTGCCGATGATGGCGGAAAAAATGATGAACGCTGAGGCTGCATCAAACAGCAGACCAAGGTAGATAAATGCAAGCAACCCCAGGCCCGCCAGGGTGAGGTTCAGCCCGATGGTAAGCCAGAGGTAGGCACGGGGCACCGTCTGCAGAAAATGCGCCAGGGGCGATTCTGTGCGAGGGATAAACCAGACCAGGAACAGGCCCAGGGCGAGGATGCCGCCAATTTCCGTCCACTTGATCCACCAGGGTCGCTGAATGAAACGACCATCGAAGAGACTTTCGATCAGCTGCGCCTGAATTTCGATGCCCGGCACCAGTTCGCCCAGGGCCGTGGTACGCATGTCGTTCAGGCCAAAGCCAGTCAGTCCCAGCAGCACCAGCTTGCCGGTGAGTTGTTCAGGATCAACATCACCGGCCATCACCCGCGAGGCCGAAACGTAGCGGCCCACGGTGCTGCTGGCTTCGGCAAAGTGCAGCCACGCGTCCCCGCCCGGCTGGGTTGGCACGACCAGGTCGGCCACGGAGACTGTTTCAACGCCGCGGTCGTCGACTCCCACGGAAACGGCGGGACTACCGGAGGCAACGCGCAACATCTCCATCGCAAGACCGGATACCAGGTTCTCGCCCACGGCCACAACCAGGGGGATGCGGCGCACCACGCCAAAATCGAGGTCCACACTGAGTATGGCCTGCCCCCAGGCGGCGGACTGCAATTCCGGCAAGCTGGCCAGCACCGCCTCAAACCGGCGCACATGCGGCAGCGCATCTGGGCCGCTGACGGCGACCTCCGCCGACACCAGGCCAGCACTGGTGGTGTAAGTGTCAAAATCAAAGCCGGCGGCGCCCAGCACGGTGGGATAGCTGAACAGCGCCTCTGCCAGCAGGGCCTCGTGGTTGGGTAGCGCGGCCAGTTCTTCGCGCAGCGATTCGGATGCAGTCGGCGGCAGGCTTGCAGCCACTCTGTCGGGAGACGTCTGGTCTCGTTCCGGCATATACATATCAAGACCAATGGCGGCGGGCTGATAGGCGCCAATAGCGTGCAGCAGGTCTGCCAGCCTGTCCCGGGGCCAGGGCCACTGGCCGATTTCTGCGAGGCTGACTTCGTCGATACCGACGATGGTCACGGGCTGTGATTGGGGTATCCGCGGGCTTGAGATCTGGTAGCCATCGAACAACAGTTGTCGGGCGCTGCTGAATGGTCGCGTGAAGAAG
>Ga0213866_10001320_pt1 | contig 18520 bp, 17 predicted proteins | sample PICome_11_FD_160079 | JGI IMG/M metagenome (GOLD analysis project Ga0213866, IMG submission 160079) | Coastal seawater microbial communities near Pivers Island, North Carolina, United States - PICO284 | ecosystem: Environmental > Aquatic > Marine > Coastal | place: USA: North Carolina...
AATGAGAAATCGACCACCATTCAAGGAGCCACGAGTGTTTCTATTATTCATACGAATTCAAGTGGTAAAAAAACCATATTAAAAGAAAAAATAGCGATACTTGACCAAGAGATCATCGATGCCACTGTAATGAGCAAGAAAGCTTTGCTTCGCTTCCTAGAAGAGCAAGTGCAAGATGCAAAGGCAAACAATACACTCTTTTCGCTGCATATGAAAGCAACCATGATGAAAGTATCAGATCCTATCATTTTTGGGCATGCAGTTAAGGTCTTTTTTAAAGATATTTTTGAAAAACACAGTGAAATACTCAATGCTATTGGAGTTGATGTAAGAAACGGTTTTGGAAATTTACTTAACAACCTGAATGAATTGTCAGAAGAAAAACGAAAAGAAATTGAAACTGACATCGCTCTAGTACTAGAAAATAATCCAGATCTAGCTATGGTTAATTCCGATAAAGGAATTACCAACTTGCATGTGCCGTCAGATGTGATTATTGATGCATCCATGCCTGCTATGATAAGAACTTCTGGACAAATGTGGAATAAAGAAGGAAAACTGCAAGACACCAAGGCTGTGATACCAGATAGCTCTTATGCTGGTATTTATCAAGTTACCATAGATTTTTGTAAAAAACATGGAGCTTTCGATCCAACGACTATGGGTACTGTTCCTAATGTTGGGCTAATGGCTCAGAAAGCTGAAGAGTATGGTTCTCATGATAAAACTTTTGAAATTGCTGCCAATGGTCTTGTACAAGTGATCAATTCCGAAGGGTTAGTTTTACTTGAACACCAAGTAGAAGAAGGTGATATCTGGAGAATGTGTCAAGTAAAAGATGCTCCTATTCAGGATTGGGTGAAACTAGCAGTTACCAGAGCCAGAGCAACTAAGACTCCCGCAGTTTTTTGGTTGAATGAACAAAGAGCGCACGATGTTGAGATCATTAAAAAAGTTCAAAAATACCTATCTGAGCACGATACTTCAGGACTTGATATTAGAATTTTATCCCCAGAAAAAGCTACAGAGTTTACACTTCACAGAATTAAACAGGGAAAAGATACTATTTCTGTTACAGGTAATGTACTTCGTGATTATCTAACCGACCTCTTCCCTATCCTTGAGTTAGGAACTTCAGCTAAAATGTTATCTATTGTCCCATTGATGAATGGTGGTGGTCTTTTTGAAACAGGTGCAGGAGGTTCGGCTCCTAAACATGTACAGCAATTCCTTGAAGAAAACCATTTACGATGGGATTCATTGGGTGAATTTCTAGCGCTGGCGGTATCTTTAGAACACTATGGCGAAACTAACAACAACAACAGAGCAAAGATTTTAGCGGAAACACTAGATGAAGCTACTGATATGTTCTTAGACAATAAAAAATCACCTTCTAGAAAAGCTGGTGAATTAGACAACAGAGGAAGTCACTTTTACTTAGCATTGTACTGGGCACTAGCTCTATCGAAGCAAAATACCGATCTAGAATTGAAAGCTGAATTCACTGCAAAAGCTGAACAAATGATAATGAATGAACAGTTAATACTAGAAGAGTTGAATTCTATTCAAGGATCACCAGTCGAAATGGGAGGATATTATCAACCAAGTGATACCCTAGCCAACAAGGCGATGCGACCCAGTGAAACATTTAACAAAATCATAGAAGGAAACTAAATTTTAATTATACATTAACATAAAAGAGTGTCCTTGACACTCTTTTTTTTATAGTTTTGATAGCTACATGTTCAAACTTCAATAATCATGAAAAAGAAGCGTTTATTCATATTTGGAATTCCAGCTTTCATCATACTTCTTTCTTCTTACTATTTTTTTAGAGGATCTTCAGATTCCAATTCTGTCCTAACCATCAAAGTTCGAAAGGGAGATTTTACCAGCGAAGTTGTAACTTCTGGTGAAGCACAGTCAAACAGTCTTAAACAAATACAAGGACCCTCTAACTTGAGAAAGTTTAGAATTAGAGAGGTGAAAATTCAGGACTTAATTCCTGAAGGAACCATTGTTTCAAAAGGAGATTACATTGCTAGACTAGATCCATCTGGAGTGAATGAACAGATCATTGATGCAAAATTAAATCTTGAGACAGCTATTTCTAAGTATACTCAACAACAACTTGATACTACTTTAACACTAAAACAAGAGAGAAACACTATTAAAGATCTTACTTTCAGTATTGAGGAAACTGAACTAGAATTAAAACAATCTATTTACGAACCGCCAGCAACCATTAAAAAACTAGAGATCAATTTAGAAAAAACAAAACGTGATCTAAAAGAGAAAAAAGAGAACTACGAGATTAAGAAAAAGCAAGCTAATGCTAAAATGGTTGAAGTAGGTGCCGAAGTTTCTAAGAATAGAAAAAAATTAAAAGATCTGAACGAACTCCTAGAATCTTTTACTATTTATTCTGATGGTGAAGGAATGCTTACCTATCATAAAGAATGGAATGGCAACAAAAGAAAAGTAGGTTCATCTATTTATCAGTGGGAACAAACCATAGCAACCTTACCAAATTTAACAAAGATGGAGTCTAAGACTTATGCGAATGAGGTAGACATCAGAAAGATCAAAAAAGGATTAAATGTTATTGTTGGATTTGATGCTTTTCCTGACTTAACATTGCCTGGGGTTGTTGTAGATGTTGCCAACGTAGGAACTAAAAAGAAAGGATCAGACATCAAGCTTTTTCAAGTCATGATTGATATTACAGAAACCAATGAAAATGTAAGACCAGGGATGACAACATCAAACACCATCATTACCAACGAGGTAAAAGATGTCTTAACAGTTCCTATTGAAGCTATTTTCTCAAAAGATTCAATTAGCTATGTATATGCAAAATCTGGTTTTTCTATTGCTAAAAAACAAGTAAAACTTGGAGATAGTAACAATGACGAAGTAATCATTTTAGAAGGATTAACAGAAAATGACGTTGTATACCTGAACAAACCTGATGGTTACGATAATGTTAAAATAGCAAAGCTAAACTAGTTTTCTATGTTCGATCCTATACTGATTGAAAAATTAAAATCTAATTTCTCTGAAGCTCTTAGAGTTATTTACACAAATAAAGTTAGGACTTTCCTGACAGCGTTGGGAATTATATTTGGTGTAGCTGCTGTTATTTCAATGTTGGCTATCGGTAACGGTGCTGAAAAAGAAATTCTCGCTCAACTAGAACTTGTTGGGGTAAACAATATTGTTATTACTCCTATTCCCGATGAAGAGGAAGAAGGAACTGTGGAAGATGATGATGGTTCAAAAGAAACTACCCGTTTCACTAAAGGGCTAGACATTCTTGATGTAAGAAGTATTGAAAGAAGTATTCCATCAGTTTCTAAAGTCAGTCCAGAAATTGTGATGGAAAGTTATGTTACTTCTAAAGGAATACAAAGCCCTATCAAACTAGTTGGGATTACTAAAGACTTCTTTCCTGTATCAAATATCGATATTGAAACAGGTAAAAATTTCTCAGAAGCACAAATTGAAGGTGCCTTACCTGTTTGTATCATAGGTAAAAAAATTGAAAAAAAATTATTTACTGGAGAGTCTGCTGTAGGAAAGAAAATCAAAGTAAAGGATGTTTGGTTGCAAGTGGTGGGTGTTATAGAAGAAAAGCTCATCTCAGACAAAGCTCAGGAAAATCTGGGCATACGCAATATGAATCTGGATGTTTACATCCCTATCAAAACCTTTTTAGTTAGGTACAAAGACCGTAAAATCATTGTAGATAAGACTAACGATGATGAAGAAGGTATAATTATCTTTGGTGGAGGTAATGAAGGGCCTAAAAAAAGAATTCCGAGAGGTAATTATCACCAAGTTGACAAACTAACTATTCAGGTTTCTAGTTCAGAAAAACTAAATGCTACGGCAGATGTACTTGGCAGAATGCTTAAAAGAAAGCACAACGGTGTAGTGGATTTTGAGATCTCCATACCTATTCAGCAACTAAAGCAACAACAAAAGACAAAGCAAATTTTCAATATTGTACTAAGTATCATTGCAGGCATTTCGTTACTCATTGGAGGTATTGGAATCATGAATATCATGCTAGCATCAGTACTAGAGAGAACAAAGGAAATTGGTATTATCAGAGCCATCGGAGCCACACAACAAGATGTAATACTACAATTCTTATCAGAGTCTGTATTGATCAGCATTGGAGGTGGAATCATTGGTATATTTCTTGGCATTATTTCATCGTATATGATTGAGGTAGCTACTGGAATAGAAACTATTTTGTCCTTTAGTTCCATAGCCTTATCCTTTTTTGTTGCCACACTCATCGGGCTGATTTTCGGTATAGCACCCGCTAAATCTGCTGCCAGTAAAAGTCCAATTGAAGCCATTAGATATGACTAATTCAATAAAAATTTTCACTTTATTTATCTGCCTGTTTGTCACCGAGATTTCGGTGAGTCAGGCCCGAATGATTAATTTGGAAGAAGCCATCAAATTAGCCCAGAAAGAATCTCCAGATTATCAAGCATTGCTCAATAGAAATCAAGCAAGCTATTGGCGATTTAGAAATTTTCAAGCAAGTTTTTTACCTCAATTGAGGTTGAATGCAACAGTTCCAGAATACTCAAACTTTATCCGTAGAATTACCAATGATAGCGGACAAGATATTTTTGTAACAACCAATCAATCTAGATATGAAGGGCGACTCTCACTTACTCAAAACTTACCCTTTACTGGAGGGTCTTTTTCTGTGAGTTCTCAGTTAGAACGAATTAACGTACTAGGGAGTAATCCTAGCACAGGATATTCAGTAGTTCCTTTTTCTGTGAATTATTTTCAAAACTCAATTTTTTATAATGAGTTTAAATGGGATAAGAAAATTGAACCCTTAATTTACGAAGAAGCAAAAAGAGAGTTTATTGAAAATATGGAAGACATCTCATTGAGGGTTTGTCAGCGTTATTTTGGATTGTTAAAAGCTCAAATACAATTAAAAATTTCTAAGAACAACCTAGCCAATCAAGACACGCTATTTCAGATAGCAAAAGGGCGCTATAAGATGGGAAAAATAGCTGAGAATGACCTTTTACAGATGGAGTTAGCGCTGTTAAATTCTAGAAATATCGTAACTACAAACACCATAGATCTGAAAAGGACTTCTCAAAATTTAGCCCGATATTTAAACTTAGATACTGAAAATTTAGAGTTGGAAATCCCTAAAGATTTAGACCCTTTTATTGTAAGTACTGACAAAGCCCTAGAGGAAGCTAACAAGAATAGAAAATCTGTTATTGAATTTAGGCGACGAAGATTAGAGGCTGAGAAAGAAGTAGCCAATGTAAAAGGAAATAACAGACTCAATGTAAACGTCAGGGCTAACTTTGGTATTTCACAACAAGGAGATGTCTTCAATGATCTGTTTCAAGATTACAATCGACAACAGAATGTTACACTCACTGTCGCTATTCCTCTAATAGATTGGGGAGTTTCAAAATCAAGAAGAAAATTAGTGGAGGCGAATTTAGATCTCACTAACACCAACATAGCACAAGAAAAACAAGCTTTTGAACAGGAGATATATCTACATACACTTAACTGGTCCAATCAAAGGAAATTTTTAGAAACCGCTAAAAAAGCACAAGAAATTTCGGTTAAAAGGTATGAAATTACCAAAAAAAGATACATCTTGGGAAAAATTACCATCACCGATTTGAATATAGCACAGCAGGAACAAGATCAGGCATTGGTTCGATATTTAAACTCTTTGGAAAAATTTTGGGTTGATTATTATACCCTCAGAAGACTTACTCTTTTCGATTTTCGTAACAATAAAAAAATAGACGCCGCAGATATCTTATACGACTAGTAATAACTCTTGAATATTCGTTAAAACTTCCTCTTCATATCGATTATTTTTTTACATTTAATCATGAGTTTTATAAAAACTACTGAGCAAGATTCAAACTACAATCATCTAGAAGATATGAGTGTAGAGGAGTTGATCAAGAACATCAATCGTGAAGATCAATCTATAGCTTTAGCTGTTCAAAAAAGTATTCCTCAAATAACATCTCTAACGGAACAAATTATATTAAAACTTAAAAAAGGAGGGCGATTGTTTTATCTTGGTGCAGGAACTAGCGGTCGATTGGGTATTTTAGATGCCTCAGAATGTCCTCCTACTTTTGGTGTTTCACATGATTTGGTAATCGGATTAATTGCTGGAGGAGACACTGCTATTAGAAAGGCTGTTGAATTTGCTGAAGATTCTATTACTCAAGGTTGGAAAGATTTACAGACCTATCAAATCTCTGACAAAGATATTGTTGTGGGAATTGCAGCTTCTGGCACCACACCTTATGTGATTTCAGCATTGAAAAAGTGTAATGACAATGATATCATTACTGGATGTATTACTTGCAACAAGAATTCTCCCCTAAGCAATGTAGCGCAGTTTCCTATAGAAGTGGTTGTTGGACCAGAGTTTGTTACAGGAAGCTCTAGAATGAAGGCTGGAACAGCTCAAAAAATGGTTTTAAACATGCTCTCAACTGCTACTATGATTCGACTAGGAAAGGTAAAAGGAAATAAAATGGTAGACATGCAATTATCTAATGACAAGTTAGTTGATAGAGGTGTCAAAATGTTGATAAAAGAATTGGATATTAATTCGTCTCAGGCAATAGAGTTGCTCCATAAATACGGAAGTGTTAGAAAAGCAATACAAAACTTTACATAATGGGAACAAATTTTAAGACTCTAGGTAAGGGATTGAAACAATTAGGGGTATTAGTAATCCTTTTAATCACTTCTCCTATATTACTAAGCATGGCCTTTAAAGCTATTTCTATTTACAAAGAAGGGTCTCAATATTGGTTCAGTATTATCTTATTAGTAATATCAGCTTCGCTGTTATTGTTCACTTTATTTTATGCGTTTCGTACTTTCAGAACGATTTTAGATGCTCTATTTCAAAAAAAGTAAATTGATAAATACTAGAATTCATAAGTTTCTACATTGGGAACATTGGCCATTACTTATGTTTTATATTCCCAACATTCCATATGCATTTGTTCATGGAATTGTGGCTAGAAACCTTGTCTTTTATACAGCTGTGAATCCAGGAATTAAAAATTCTGGAATTGGATCAGAGTCAAAATTCAAAACACTACAAATACTTCCTAAAAAATACATCCCAAAGTCTGTTTTACATCGGGAAAATCAAGATGTTGAAATCACGCTAAAATATATGAAAGAGGAAGGAATTGACTTTCCTTTAATCGTAAAACCGGATGTAGGATTTCGTGGTCTTTTGGTGAAGAAAATTGAAAATAAAGGGGACTTAATTAAGTACATTCACAAGTATCCTATTTCGATGATTATTCAAGAATTCCTGACACATCCGAACGAGTGTGGTATTTTTTATTATCGACATCCCAATGAGAAAATCGGAAAAATATCTTCTATTACTTTAAAGGAGTTCTTAACTATTGAAGGCGACGGTGAATCGACAATCAAAGAGTTGGTTTACTCAAATGAAAGAGCTTTTTTGTATTATGACTTAATCAAAGACGATCCTTTAATAACATGGAGTGAGATCCCTGAGAACGGTGAAAGGATCAAACTTTCCTCTATTGGAAATCATTCGAAAGGTACTCGCTTTATTAATGGAAATCATCTTATCAATGAGCAGTTAGAAAATTCATTAAACGAGCTTAATCATAAGGTAAATGGGTGGTTTTATGGTCGTTTGGATGTAAAATATAGCACTCTTGAAGATCTGTATAAAGGCAACTTTAAGATTTTAGAATTGAATGGCATTCTAGCTGAACCTACCCATATTTATGATGCTAGTAAAATGAACTATTGGAAAGCACTGAAAACCATCAGAACTCATTGGAAACAACTCTATAAAATCGCGAGATACAATCACAAGCACAATCAAGTTTCCTACAGCAAAACGGTTCCTTTTTTAAGAGAAATGTTTGCCTTAAAAGCTTATTCAAATCGTTTAAAAAAATTATCAAAGAGGTAAGAAAAAACTTAGACTAACTAACCAATTCTTTCTTTGGAGTTGTGGGGTTGTAACCAAAGTCTTCGTCAGGAAGTTCTACACCAAGCCGATTGATAATAAAACCAATACTAGCAAAATGATGAATGGCATGACTGTGCGCTTGAATTAAGGCGCTACCTAAAGTATAATTAGCTGTAATCTTACCTGTACCCAAATCATCTGTTACAGAAATCATTCTCTCAAAATCTTTTTCAGACAAGGTATGTAATTTTGAAATGATTGAGTCAAAGTAAGCTATTCCGGCTTCTGTTGTTTTCTCGGCTAATGGGTTTCTTTCTCTGGCTGAAAAGTCTACCTTCTTCGAATCAAGTCCATTAAAAATACATGAAAAAACATCTAAAATATGCCTCATATGAGAGCCTATACTTGAATAATAAGGAGGTGCAGATGTGCTACTATATTGTTCGTCTGTGATGGAATTTAATAGTTTTATACCTCTGTTGAGATTCTTTTCTATGGCATCAATCATGAATACTTTTTTCTTAGCGATAAATATATGAGTTTAATTTAAAATGATAAAGTTTTCAGCAGAATTCTACTTAGCATCAACTTACTAAAACGTTATAGTCGTAATAAAGACATTAGATTACAAAAATTGTTTCAAAAGAATTTGATTTTTTTTTGGCATGCTATTTGAAATTATCATCACAAATGCGGAAGCCGAAAAGCAAAAGAGTAGGCAAAACCCTAAAAACCATATATTATGAAAAAAGGTTTACTTTTATTATTAACAATGTTTGTAATGGTTTCATCTGTTGAAGCCACGGAAGGCATAAATCCAACAGAAAGAAATGGGTTTATTAACAATCGCTATTATGACGAAGCTGTCTCTTTTGTAGAAAGAGGTATTCAATTTCATATTTTCTTAAATGGAGAATTTGATTTTAATTCAAGAAATTTAAGAAACAGAAGAGTTCGAATTTCAAGAGACTTTAGAGGAAGAATCAATCGGGTGGGAAATGTTTTTATTCGATACGATTTTCGTGGTAATGTAAGAAGAATTGGAAGTGTAAACATGAACTACAATAGAGGTAGATTGACTAATGTTGGAAACCTGAGAATTCGATACAATAGATGGGGGGATCCTCGTTTTTATGGACAAGTTCGATTCAATGATTACTATTACAATACAGCAAACTATTTCAATAGCAATATTTCTGTAGGTTTTGATTGGAATATTGGAACCGTATGTGTCTACAACGATCCATATTTCTATGGTAGAGAGTTTAGAAGCAACTATCGTTTACTAAGAGAAGATGATAATTTCTTCTATTATAGAGCGAACAATGATTCTAGAGTTTCTAGAGCACAAGTTCTTAAGCGCAAAAAGCCATCAAGAGCAGTTCTCAATACCAGAAGAGCTAATGATTCTCAAGTTGATAGAAGACTAGAAACAAAGAGAACTGTGAGGAATGATAGAGTAGTAACAAACAGAAATTCTCAGGTTATTAAAAGAGAAACTAACAAAAAAAGAGTGGATGATCCTAGAAATAGCGATGTAAGAAAAAGACCTGAGACAAAAAAAAGAATAGAAAGGAAAAGAGAGCATGTGAAGAGAGAGAACAACAACACAGAACGTAGAAGAAGATCTTAACACAAAAGACCGCTCTAGTGGCGGTCTTTTTTTATCTTATTAGTTTCTTATACTTAATTCGTTTTGGCATCAAGTCTCCGCCTAATCGTTTCTTTTTATTCTCTTCATAATCAGAAAAAGAACCTTCAAAGAAATATACTTGACTATCCCCTTCAAAGGCCAAAATATGGGTACAAATTCTATCTAAGAACCAACGATCGTGGCTAATCACAACTGCACAACCTGCAAAGTTTTCAAGTCCTTCCTCTAAGGCTCTTAAAGTATTCACATCAAGGTCATTTGTAGGTTCATCTAACAACAATACGTTTCCTTCCTCTTTTAGGGTCATAGCCAAATGCAAACGGTTCCGTTCACCTCCAGACAAGGTGTTTACTTTTTTATTCTGTTCACTACCAGAAAAGTTAAAGCGACTTAAATAAGCTCTAGAATTTACCTGCTTTCCTCCCATCATAACCAAGTCTTGTCCATCAGAAAAGTTCTCCCAAATAGATTTTTCAGGATCAATGTTAGAATGTGATTGATCCACGTAGGCAATCTTGGCTGTATCTCCCACCTTAAAGCTTCCTTTATCAGGTGATTCTTCACCCATAATCATTTTAAAAATTGTAGTCTTTCCAGCACCATTCGGTCCGATAATTCCTACAATTCCTGCTTGTGGAAGATTGAATTCTAAATTCTCATACAAAAGTTTATCGCCATAAGCTTTAGAAACACCGATGGCTTCAATAACGTTCGTCCCTAAACGAGGTCCGTTGGGTATATAAATCTCAAGCTTCTCTTCCTGTTGCTTTTGATCTTGGCTCATTAACTTTTCATAACTCTTCAAACGAGCCTTTTGCTTTACCTGTCTTCCTTTTGCCCCTTGGCGTACCCATTCTAACTCTCTCTCTAAAGTTTTCTGACGCTTCGAAGCAGTCTTACTTTCCTGAGCCAAACGTTTCGATTTCTGATCTAACCATGAGGAATAGTTTCCTTTCCAAGGAATCCCCTCTCCTCTATCCAACTCTAAAATCCAACCTGCAACGTTGTCTAAGAAATATCGGTCGTGAGTCACTGCAATGACCGTTCCCTTATACTGAGCCAAATGATGCTCTAACCAATGAACTGATTCTGCATCTAAATGGTTGGTAGGCTCATCCAATAATAAAATCTCAGGTTCTTGTAGTAACAATCTACACAATGCCACCCTTCTTTTCTCCCCTCCAGATAAGATACCAACTTTTTTATCTGATTCTGGAGTCCTCAATGCGTCCATGGCTATCTCAAGTTTGGTGTCTAACTCCCAAGCATTAGAAGCGTCAATTTTATCTTGTAACTCGGCTTGTTGAGTCATTAACTTTTCCATCTTATCTGGATTAGAATACACTTCCTCCAGACCAAACATATCGTTAATTTTATTATACTCATCAAGTATTGCAACAGTGTCTGCGACTCCTTCTTTTACAACTTCTATAACCGTTTTTTCTGGATCTAATTTTGGTTCTTGCTCTAAGTATCCAACTTTATAACCAGGTGAAAAAGTAACGTCTCCCTGAAAGTTTTTCTCAACTCCAGCAATAATCTTTAAAAGGGTTGATTTCCCTGAACCGTTCAATCCGAGTATCCCTATCTTTGCTCCATAAAAGAAACTTAGATAAATATCTTTTAAGACTTGTTTGTTTGTGCTTTGGTAAGTTTTACTTACTCCTGACATGGAGAATATTACCTTTTTATCATCAGACATTTTCTGCTAATTTAGAATTATAAAAAGACGAACTAAAATTAGATTTAAACTCTACCCTTAAGAGCGTTAAATACCCAAGCTATTGCAAAAAAACCTATTCCTACTGCTCCAAAACCCCATCCTGCTACATCATCGTAACGAAAAGCTCCTAATCCAATCAATGCAAATCCCACAATAATCATAATAAGTGTAGCCCAAGTTAAAACTCCATTTTTATTCATTTTCTATTATTTTAAAACATAAAATTCTCTTAAAAAGAGAACTATCGTGTAACGAATCATCAAAAATATCGTTTTTATTTTAAAAGGGCATTATTCTTGCCCTACTAGATATATATTTTTAACTAACCAATGAGATATTTTTTGTTTGTATACTGTTTGTTCATTACCTCTGTAGTGTTTTGTAACAATGACAAGAGATTGTATGATGATGCTTTTTATTTTACAAAAGCGGAAATCATAGATGAGAATACAACAAGAATCCCTTTTAAATTAGTAGATCGACTTATTGTTATTGAAGGTGTACACAATGACAAAAAAGGACTGTTTATTATAGATACCGGTTCTGAAAAACTTTTATTGAATAAGGTACACTTTTCTCATCTTATTAGTAGAAATAACAGGATAGAAAATACCACAGGTGTTATAGATTTTGTTGATGATCCTGTAGAAAAAAGGATTCAACAACTACTATTTCAAGGCTTGTCAGTTAATGACAAACGTTCAAACATTATTGATATGTCTCATATTGAGAAGAGTAAAAAAATCAAAATTTTAGGAATCATTGGCTACGATGTCTTAAAGGATTATGAGGTGTTTATCGATATGTATTTGAATCAAATTACCCTTAGCAAAATAGATAAACATGGAGAAAAGCTTGGTAGTCAGAGATACCTTGAAAAAGTAGTAGACAGTATTGATTTTAAGTTAAAGAATCATACCATTGTTATTGAAGGCAACATCAATGGAAAAAATCTTACATTTGGATTGGATACTGGAGCTGAATTCAACCAACTCAACACCAAACTCCCTAACAAAGTGTTACAATCTTTTTATCCTAAAGAACGGATCAAATTGTTAGGTGCTAGTGATAGCAGTATTGAGGTTATTTTCGGACTTTTATATCGAGTAAAATTAAGCGAAACGGTGTATTTTGGTCCAATGAAAACCATACTAACCAATTTGAATAGTATGAATGAAGCTTTTGGAACGAAACTAGATGGCATATTAGGTCATGATTTTTTTGCTCAGAAGAGAGCAATTATTAATTACAAGAAAGAAAAAATTTATTTTATCAATTTTCCAACAATCCGATAGGTGAAAGCAAAGTTTCTGTACATATCCATTTTTCTACTTACTTTTTTTAGTTCGTCTGTCTTTTCTCAAAAAGAAAAAGTGAAAGGTTATCGAATTGAAGGAGATGAGATTGTTTTCACTTTTGACAAAAGAGATTATGAAAAAGTAACCGATGAAAGAAGTCAAAGGAGAATGGATTTTGATGATTTTGACATCCGAAATGTTGTGGTTTCTGGTGAGTTCAACTTTTGGTCTAGAGATGCTTGGAAAATGAACAAAGTAAATGAGAACATATATGAGTTACGAAAAAAAGTTGCAGATTTTAAAGATAATTTTGAATGGCAATTTAAGTTTGTTATAAACAATAACTTTTGGGCAGAACCCTCTGATAAAATGGCCAATATTACTCCAGCCACAGAAAAAGGAAAACCATTGCATACATATAATTTAAGATTTATTCAGGCTTATCCAGACGAAAATGGGAATGCAAACTTTTCTTTAAAAGGATATCCTAATGCTAAGAAAGTAATTCTCGCTGGTACTTTTAACAAATGGGACGAACGTCTTTTTGAGATGACTAAAACCGAAGATGGGTGGAGATTGATTTTACAATTAAAACCTGAGGTTCATCAGTATAAATTTATTGTTGACGGACATTGGATTACAGATCCATCCAACCCAAATAAAATACAGAATGAGTATGGCGGTTATAATTCTATAAAAGAAGTTAGAACAGAAGTTGAGTTTTACCTCTATGATTACCTTGATGCAAATAAAATCATTCTAGCTGGAGATTTTAACGATTGGTCAGAAAAGGATTGTCAAATGGTTCGTACAAAAAAAGGTTGGACGCAAACTTTACGCCTAACTGGAGGCAAATATCATTATAAATATATTGTGGATGGTCAGTGGATACTAGATCCTCATAATACAGTGAAGGAGTATGACGGAAAAGGTCATATCAATTCTGTGAAAATGGTACGTTAATTATAGTGTCGCAGCCAACCTACTTCCTTGATCTATCGCTCTCTTTGCGTCTAACTCAGCAGCAACGTCCGCTCCTCCAATAACATGTACATTCTTACCATTGACTTGCAATGATTCGTATAAATCCCTTAATGGAGTTTGACCTGCACAAATGACAATATTGTCAACTTCTAACAATTTGGGTTCTTCATTTTGTACGTAATGTAATCCTTGGTCGTCAATTTTAGTGTATTGAACTTCATTGATAAATTGAACATTTTGTTTCTTTAAGTTCGCTCTATGAATCCAACCTGTCGTTTTTCCCAATTTTCCGCCAAACTTTCCTTTGCTTCTCTTAAACATAAACACTTCTCTACTGCTAGGGTGAAAAGAAGGTTGAATACCTGCAATACCTCCTCTAGCCTCAATGTTTTTATCAATTCCCCATTCTTCTAACCACCTGTCTATATTCAATGACGAAGATTCCCCTTCATGCAATAAGTATTCCGATACGTCGAAACCAATTCCTCCAGCTCCTATGACAGCCACTCTTTTGCCTACTGGTTTTTTATGTTTTAAAACATCCAAATAGCTCAGTACTTTTTCGTGTTCAATTCCCTCAATTTTTGGGGTACGTGGTTTAATCCCTGTAGCAATGATGATTTCTTCAAAATCTGAATTTTTTAAATCATCTTCTGAAACTCTCGTGTTTAATTTCACTTCAACATTATGCAATTCTATCTGCTTGTTAAAATATCGAATCGTTTCGTAGAACTCTTCTTTACCAGGAATTTGCTTAGCAATATTGAACTGCCCTCCTACTTCTTTATCAGCATCAAATAAGGTTACTGAATGTCCACGTTGAGCAGCAATGGTAGCCGCAGCCAATCCTGCAGGACCAGCACCTACAACAGCAACTTTTTTAGATACAGCAGCAGGGTTGTAGTTAAATTCTGTTTCATGACAAGCTCTAGGATTCACCAAACAACTCGCTACTTTTTGTAAAAAAACATGATCTAAACATGCTTGGTTACAGGCAATACACGTATTAATTTCATCATCTTTCTCTTGCTCCGCCTTGTTTACCCATTCTGGATCTGCTAAAAATGGACGTGCCATGGAAACCATGTCAGCATCACCTCTAGCCAAAACTTCTTCAGCAGTCTTTGGCATGTTGATTCTATTGGAAGTCACTAATGGAATAGAAACCTCTTCTTTCATTTTCTTAGTTACCCAAGTAAATGCAGCTCTCGGCACCGAGGTAGCAATGGTAGGAATACGAGCTTCGTGCCATCCAATTCCAGTATTGATAATTGTTGCTCCTGCCTTTTCAATTTCCTTCCCTAACATCACAACTTCTTCCCAAGTACTTCCTTTCTCTATTAAATCTAACATCGAAAGTCGATAGATGATAATAAAATCTTTACCAACAGCTTCTCTCACAGATTTTACCAAAGCAATAGGTAGTTTCATTCTATTGGTATAAGAACCTCCCCATTCGTCTTTTCTTTTATTGGTATGCTCAACAATAAATTGATTGATCAAATAACCTTCAGACCCCATAATTTCCACTCCGTCATATCCTGCTAACTTAGATAGCTTAGCGCAATTCACAAAATCTTTAATGGTTCTGTTAATTCCTGATTTTGTTAGTTTGTATGGTTTAAATCGATTGATAGGAGCTTTTATTTTAGAAGGAGCTACATTAAATGGATGATATCCATATCGTCCTGCATGTAAAATTTGCATGCAAATTTTTCCTCCTTCGTCATGTACCGCCTTAGTAATTTTCTGATGATGTTTTGCATGCTTTTTAGTAGACATTCTCGCCGAAAAAGGACCTGTCCAACCCTGGATATTCGGAGCAATACCTCCAGTTACGATTAAACCAACTCCTCCTCTAGCCCTTTCTGCATAATAAGCTGCTATTCTTTCTAAACCATTTTTCTCTTCTTCTAAACCGGTATGCATAGACCCCATTAAGATTCTATTCTTTAACGTGGTAAATCCTAAATCTAACGGCTCAAAAATATGTGGGTATTTCATCGATTATCAATTAATTGTTATGCATGCATAATATTTATGCAAGATAGCTATTTTTTTCTCAAAAAATAAGAGGCTTTTTCAAGCCTCTTTAATTTATAACTCTAAAACTACTTTTACTTCATAGGAACACTAATTAATAGTATTTCGCTATTAGCAGTAACGTCTATTTCTAGAGTCTCAGCATCCCAAACACCTATAGCATCTCTTTTCTCAAGTTTTTCTCCATTCACACTAATTTCACCTTCTATAAGAAATAGGTAAACACCTTTATCATCTGATATCTGATATGAAACTTTTGAACCTTGCTTAAAGTTTCCTATCTGAATTGAAGCCTGCTGATGAATTCCCAAAGAACCTTCAACTAAGTTATTTTGAGGAGACACTACAGTTTGAAATTGATTATTCCTTTGTTTAACATCAAATAGCTTTTGCTCATAATTAGGTGTTACATTTTGCTCTTCTGGTACGATCCATATCTGTAAAAAATTTACTTCTTCTGTTGGACTGTCGTTAAATTCTGAATGTGTTAAGCCTGTACCGGCCGACATTACTTGTACTTCACCTACTTCAATAGAGCGTTTGTTATTCATACTGTCTCTGTGAGAAAGAGCTCCTTTTAAAGGAATCGATATAATTTCCATGTTTTGATGAGGGTGGGTTCCAAATCCCATACTGGGTTGTACCACATCATCATTGAGCACTCGTAGTGCTCCAAAGTTCATTCTTTCAGGATTAAAATAATTGGCAAAACTAAACGAATGATAGCTCTTTAACCATCCATGATTTGCATATCCTCTTGAATCTGCTGTATGTTTTACTGTTTTCATTTCTTTTGTTTTTTAATTTCTAGGTAAGAAGCCCATTTTTCCCATTTGAAAATCTCTCATGGCTTCTAAAATTTCTGTTTGAGAGTTCATTACATAAGGTCCATAACTCACAACTTTTTCTTTGAGAGGAACTCCGGAAAAGAACAAAAGTTTTGCATCTTCAGATATCTTCAATCTGAATCCTTCTCCATCTTGCTCAAATGTTGCAAATTGATTTTCATTTTTCTTTAAGAAGATAACATCATTGATCACAACAGATCCTTCAATTAAATACAAAGAAGCTTGATGGCTTTCTTTAACATGAATAACCACCTCACCTTCACTTTGCCCCTCTATAAAATAAAGATCAACATCGGTTTGTGCTTGTATACTTCCTTTTAGATCAGATAAACTTCCTGCTAGAACTCTCATGACAACTTTACCATCATCTGAGGTTTTTTCAGGAAACTCTTCCTTTCTTACATGTTGATAATTTGCTGGTATCATTTTCTTATTGGCTGGAAGATTCACCCACAACTGAATTCCCTCTAACACCCCTCCTTTTTCTACAAACTCTTTTGAAGGACCTTCAGCATGTACAATTCCTCTTCCAGCAGTAGTCCATTGAACATCTCCTGCTTTGACAATACTTTCGTTTCCTAGCGAGTCTCTGTGTAACTGCTCTCCTTGAAGCAAGATCGTAGCTGGCTCAAAACCTCGGTGTGGATGAGGACCTAGATCAAGAGGATTATGTCTAGAAGAAATTTCAAAGGGACCATAATGATGCAATAGTAAAAAAGGATCCACATTGTCAATTTTATTAGTTGGCAACGGTTGTCGCAATCTAATATCGCCCATCATTACAAAATCGCTTCTTCCTACTTTATTGACTGTACTTTTTTTTGTTAATTTATTTTCCATGGAAAATATTTGTTTAAAAATTTTTTATCTTAATTTATCTAATAAATCACTTAACGTATTGGCTTCATCATCATTTAATTTTTCGAGAAAGTCCAACTTATTATTGTTGTCAATCTTTGACAATAGCTCTAATCCAGGTTTTGTAATACTAATGTAAACTACTCTACGATCATCCTCACATCGTATTCGTTCAATTAAGTCTTTATCACACAACTTATCCATTAAACGCGTTGCATTAGGAGCTCTTTCAATCATTCTGTCTTTAATTGTTTGTACCTTAATTGCCTTATTAGCCCCTCTTAATATTCGTAAGATATTAAACTGCTGTGGTGAAATTCCATATGGTCTGAAAAACTCATTTTCTAAACTGTTAATCCAATTAGCTGTATACTTGATATTGATCAAGGCTTTTAGCTTTGAACTGGCAAACTTTGAATGAATGTCTTTACCAATGTCACCCATTATGCCCTCAAGTTTAAATCCTTCATGATTTTATTGAAGTCGTCAGATGATGGAGTTAAGTATACTTTTTCATCAACAAATAAGGTTGGGAACTTGAGCTGTCCTTTGTACAAATCTCTAGTGTGAGATTTTGCTTGTTCATCTTTTGTAATGTCTTTATAATCAAAAGTTACTTCAGCCATTCTCAAAAAATTTTTAAACGCTACTGTATGGGCATGCCCTTGTTTTCCGTATAAAGTAATTTTCATGGTTACCTCTCTTTCAAGAGACAAAGTTACAAAATATAAATTTATTTTCCAAGGAATATATTTCTAAAGTAACTAATCAAAAGAGAACGTCTGAATATTCAGGTTTTTTCTCAAAAACTGCTCTTGCAAACGGACATAAAGGGAGAATTTTTATGTGCCTTTCTCTAGCGTAGATTACAGAGGCTTCTACTAACTTATAACCCACACCCTGACCCTTCAAAGATTCATCTACCTCAGTATGATCGATAATTATTTTATCTTGACCTGCATAGGTGTAGGTCATTTCAGCAACTTGAGTTCCTTCTTTTTCGAGGAAAAAACTTCCTTTAGAACCATCTTTTTGATGTTGTATCTTCATTACGATATTTACTATTTCTTTTTCTTTCTCTCGGCAGTTAACCTC